>ERZ1643249.203-NODE-203-length-75609-cov-13.473158_pt1 | contig 75609 bp, 73 predicted proteins | sample MGYA00579263_ERZ1643249 | MGnify/ENA primary metagenome ERZ1643249 (study PRJEB29033, sample SAMEA4952264) | chicken gut metagenome | biome: Broiler Chicken; feature: Gastrointestinal Tract; material: Caecum | place: Ireland | collected 2018 | study: Broiler...
TGTCCGGCATTCCGGCCAATATTATCGACTTGCTGGAAGTCGGCATCAAACCGGTCGACCTCGGCCATCTGTACCAGCTGGCCAAAGCCTACGGCAAGGCGGTCAAAATTACTCTGATATGAAAAAAGCCGGGGAATGACAGTATTATTTTTTTCTTCTGTCATCCTCGGCTCCTTCCCTGTCATATTCGGGCTTGACCCGAATATCTCTTTTACGGTTTCCTCAGTCAAGTACTTTCTCTGTCATGTTCGGCCTTGAGCCGGACATCCAACCGTAGGCGTCACGCTGAGCGTGTGACCCGAATATCCAAGAAATAGATGCCCGGGTTAAACCCGAGCATGACGGAAATGCTTAATCGGCCTTGATCCGGCAATCTAAAAGAGATGTCCGGCTCAAGGCCGAACATGACTGTAAGGAAAAAAGGCCGAACATGACAAAGAAAAAAAGCCCTCTCTTTTGAGAGGGCTTTTACTTATTTGCTTTCTTTGTCGGCCGGTTTGGCTTTGGCTGTCTTCGCCGCCGGTTTCCTGACGGCGGGTTTCTTTTTTGCCGCCGGTTTTTTTACTGTGGCTTTGGCTTCAGCCTTGGCCGGTACCGCCGGTTTTTCGGTTTCGCTTTTAGCCGCAGGCTTTTTCTTGCCCGGCGCTTTTTTGGCGGGCGCCTTTTTTACCAATGCGGCTTTAATCTTTGCCGGCGCGGCATCTTCCTGCCGAACTTCAGCCTTGGCCGCTGCCGTTTTTCCGGTCGGAACATATTTGACGACGAACCAGATCAGCGCACCGAGCATAACCGCCAGAAACAGCAGCGTGCTGCTGACTCCGAGCCAGCCCAGCGGAATGAACAGAATGTAAGCGGCAGTCAGAACGACGGCGCTCAGCCGCATTCTGCTGTCAAAAGCCATGTCGCGGCGCGCCAGTTTGGCGATAACCTGCGTGCAAAGGGCATAAAACATGGTCAGAATCAGATACAGCACAAACAGGATGACAATGCCGGCAATGCCGCCGATAACCGCCGACCAGTTCAGCCAGCTTTTGAAGACGTCGGTATAATCGCCTTTGGGGATATAGTTGTCGCCCTCAATCTTAATGACTTTGACCTGGTTTCTGTTAACCGTGTAAATGTTGGTGCGGGTAACGTAAACGCCCTGCGGCAGCAGGTTGGCGTCCAGATTGGTAACGCGCGTGTCCAGAACCAGCGGCAGCGCCAGCGGCGTGTCTCTGCCTTCAATCCGTATCTGCGCCATTTTGAACGTGTTGAGCGGTTCGACGATTTGGCCGTTAACAACCTTAACCGGCAGCATCTGATCGGCAATTTCCTGCGCATAGGGAACGTAAACCGCGCCCTGAACCCTGATGACAATGGCAAAAATCAAGGCCATTAAAACCGACAGGCCGGCCAGAAACTTCATGCCCAGGCCTTGGCCGTTAAGGATATAACTGGTAATTTTTTTCATTTTTAACCCCGTTTTCAAATTGTTACTGATGTCTTTTTATAACCTTTTTCGGTAAATGTAAATTTATTTTTCTTGCCGGACGGGAAGATAGATTTTTTCCCAGCCCGAATTGTGCGTTGCGCCCTCAACGCGCACGACCGGATGCTTTCCGCCGACAAAGTCTTCAATCAGCGCCGCCGGCATGACCTTGTCGTCGCTTCCGGCATAATGGATTTGCGGAATTTCCAGATATTGCCGGCGATAGCTTTCCAGACTGAGCGATTCGTTGATTGGGGGCAGGCCGTGATATGTTGTCCAGGCCAACGGATCCAGATTTCCGGCAATGGTTACCAGCTTTTTGACCCGGAGGCCGGGTTTGGCGGCGCTGATGAGTCCCGCCACCTGTGCGCCGCCCGAAAAGCCGACGAGAATAACCTCATGGCCTCCGGCCGTCTGCCGGACCGCGTCATATTCGGCATTAATCGCTTCCGGAGCAAAGCGCGCCGTGGTCCAATGCCGTTTGGCGCAAATCGGGCTCATTATGTACTGGCAGGGGCGCGCCAGATAGATGACGTTCGGCGACGGGTCGCCGAAGGCCAGTTCGCGCAGCATGGTTCCCTGCGGCGTCGGATCTGCGGTCGGGCGGCCGCGGCTGTCAAAAGCGTGGCCGTCCCCCTCGATATAAAATTTGTAAACGCCGTCCGGTTCGCTGATTTTCTGCCATGACGCCAGTTTGAAGTCGCGCGTTTCGATTTCCTTATATGCAAAATCGTCCGGAACCTTTATGCCCGAACAACCGGCCGACAGCAGGCCGAAAAGCGCGGCGATAAAGATAAATTTGTGCATGTCTTTTCTCCGTTGTTTGTTTTCAATATATACCGGAAACGCCGTCTGCCAAATATTTTTTTGCCCGTCTGGAAATTTTGCCGCGCGTGATTAGATATTAGACGATTATAAAACCCGTTTGCAAAGGAGAACGATTATGGCTGCATCAAAAACACAACCGAGTATGGGCATCTGGCATCTGATTGCCGGCATTGTCATTGCCGTGCTCGGCGTCTATGTCTGGTTCAATCCGGCGGCCACCCTGCTGGGGCTGGCGCTTTATCTCGGCATTATTTTCATTGTCGTCGGCGCCGGCTATTTTATGCTGTCTTTTTCCAACCGTTCCGGCTGGTACCTGACGGTAGGCATTCTTGACATGCTGGTCGGCGTTATCTTCGTCGGCAATCTCGGCCTGACCGCCGCAACCCTGCCGATTGTGCTGGCGCTGTGGTTTCTGGCCATCGGCGTCATGCAGATTGTCGCGTCCTTCAGCCTGCGCCGCGAGGGATATTCCTGGGGCTGGTCGCTGCTGGCCGGCGTTTTGGGCGTGCTGTTTGCCTTCCTTATTCTGGCTTATCCGGCCGTCGGCGCCGTTACCATTACCGCGCTGGTCGGCGCATATTTCTTCATGTATGGCGTTATCGAAATCGGCGAATACGTTTCCAACCGCCGTCTGATGCCGGCCGAGGCCGACATTTAGTTTTGTTTCTGCGTCCGGGCGGCTTTTGCTGCCCGGACGTTTTTTTCACAGGAGAAAATAATGGCGAATGAAAACAACAAAATCGGCTTGATTCCGGCAACGCTGATGGTTGCCGGCAATATGATGGGCTCCGGCGTATTTATGCTTCCTGCCAATCTGGCCGCCATCGGCAGCATTGCCATTTTCGGCTGGCTGATAACCATTGTCGGCGCTGTGGCTCTGGGGCTGGTGTTTTCCAAACTGACGCAGATTTATACCGCTGCCGGCGGTCCGTATGCCTATTCGCGCAAGGCTTTCGGCGATTATATGGGGTATCAGACCAATCTGGTCTACTGGCTGGCGAACGTTGTCGGCAACGTCGGGTTGGCGGTGGCCGGTCTCGGTTATCTTACCACCTTTTTCCCCTCGCTGAAAGATCCGCTGATTATGGCTTTGGCGCAGATAGGCGTTATCTGGTTCTTCACTTATGCCAACATTCTCGGGCCGAATATTGTCGGGCGCATTCAGGGAATGACGACTACGGTTGCCCTGCTGCCGATTGTCGGCATGGCGGTTTTCGGCTGGTTCTGGTTCAGCCGCGATACTTATATGGCCGGCTGGAACGTTACCGGCGAGAGCAATCTGACCGCTTTGGGCATGACGCTTAATTTTACGCTATGGGCTTTTATCGGCGTTGAAAGCGCCTCGGTTTCGACGGCCGTTGTCAAAGATCCGGCGCGCAACGTGCCGATTGCGACCGTGGTCGGCGTGCTGTTGGCGGCCGTCTGCTATATTCTGAGTTCGTCGGCGATAATGGGCATCATTCCCAATAAGGAACTGATTGCTTCTTCCGCGCCTTTCTCCGACGCCGTTTCCATGGCGCTGGGGCCGGTGGCCGGCAACATCGTCGCTCTCTGCGCGGCGGTCGGCTGCCTGGGTTCGCTGGGCGGCTGGACACTGCTTGTCGGACAAACGGCCAAGGCTGCCGCCGATGACGGCCTGTTCGGCAATGTTTTCGCCCGCGTCAACTGCCGCGGCGTGCCTTCGGCGGGACTGGCCATCGTTGCCGGCATCATGACCCTGCAGGTTCTGGCTACCATGTCGCCGACCGCTTCCGAGCAGTTCGGCAAAATCGCCTCGATTGCCGTCATCATGACGTTGCTGCCGTATATCTACTCTTCGGTGGCGATTAAGATTATCGGCCGGGACAAAATGAGCCGCGGCGAAAATGTTTTTTACACCTTTGTCGGACTGATTGCCGCCTTTTACAGCATGGCGGCCATGATTGGTTCCGATCCGAGCCAGACGCGCTGGGCGCTGATGTTTGTCATATCCACCGTTATTTTCTACGAACTGGCGGTCAGCCGTAAGCTCGACATTAAGGAAAACCACATCAAACCGGGTGGCTGTGTGCCTTTCTGGGTACGCTGGCTGGTTCTGATTGTTACGATTCTGGCGCTGGTCGCCATGTTCTGGATTTCCGTCGGCCGCTATCATGCCTCGTCGCTGCATACCCGCGGCCATGTTCAGATAATCAACGATATTGAAAACCTGTAGGAAAGGGAAGAAAAATGGAAATGAACAATCCTTTTAGAATAAAGGCGCTGGTCGTCTACGACGGCATTGACGAGGAAAATGCCACGGCCAGGGCGCTGCGTGCGCTCAAACAAGACTTGGAGGAAAGCGACGTTGTGGTCGAGGTTTCGCAGTGTATCTGCGACGCCGAACTCATCGTCACCTCAGACCCGACCGTACAGTGCGTTCTGGTCTATCTTGACGGTGCCGACGACGAAAAACATCGCCGCATTCAACATTTTCTGGAACTTCTGCGCGGCCGTAACCACGATATGCCCGTGTTTCTGATGTCAAACCGCACCAAGGCTTCCGAGATTCCGGCTGCCATTCTCGACAAGGTCAACGACTTTATCTGGATTCTGGAAGATACCTCGGATTTCATCAGCGGGCGTATTCTTGCCGCCGTTCAGCGTTACCGCGAGTTTATCCTGCCGCCGATGTTTAAGGCGCTGGCCGAATTTTCCGACGTTTACGAATACTCCTGGCACACGCCGGGGCATACCGGCGGCACCGCTTTTCTGAAATCGCCGGTCGGCCGGGCGTTTTTCAACTTTTTCAAGGAACCGGTTTTCCGTTCCGATCTGTCAATATCGGTTGGCGAACTCGGTTCATTGCTTGACCATTCCGGTCCTATCGGCGAGAGCGAGAAGTATACCGCCCGTATTTTCGGCGCCGACCGCACTTACCATGTTACCAACGGTTCGTCGACGTCAAACCGGGTTATTCTCATGGCCAGCGTCGTCCGCAATCAGGTGGCGCTCTGCGACCGCAACTGTCACAAGTCGGTTGAACAGGCGATTACCATGTCCGGCGCCATTCCGGCTTACCTGATTCCGTCCCGCAACCGCTACGGCATCATCGGCCCGATTCATCCCGCGCGGATGACCAGGGAGGCCGTGCAGAAAACCGTTGCCGACAATGCTTTGATCCGCGAGGGGATAGACCCGCAGCCGGTTCATGCCATTGTTACCAACTCGACTTATGACGGTTTGTGCTACAATGTCCGCCGGATTAAGGAACTGCTCGGCGAAAGCGTCGACCGGCTGCATTTTGACGAAGCCTGGTATGGTTATGCGCGGTTCAACCCGCTTTATGCCGAACGCTTTGCCATGTACGGCGACCCGAAGGATTATGACCGCGGCGGCCCTTCTGTCTTTGCCACTCAGTCGACACATAAGCTGCTGGCCGCTTTTTCGCAGGCGTCGATGATTCATGTTCGCGACGGCCGCCGCCCGATAGAGCATAAGCGCTTTAACGAAGCGTTCATGATGCACGCCTCGACGTCGCCGTTCTATCCGATTATCGCCTCCAACGACATCAGCGCCGCCATGATGTCGGAAGAGGGCGAAGCGCTGACCGAAGACGCGATTAAGGAAGCCGTCGCTTTCCGCAAGACGGTTGCCCGCCTGCATTGCGAAGCCATGGAGAAAGGCGGCTGGTTCTTCAGCGTCTGGCAGCCGGATTTTGTAACCGATAAGCAAAGCGGCAAACGGATTCCTTTCTGCCGCGCTTCGGAAGAGCAGCTTTCGACCGATCCTGAATGCTGGGTTCTGCATCCGAACGAAGAATGGCACGGTTTCGGCGATATTGAAGATGGCTGGTGCATGCTTGACCCGATAAAGGTTTCCGTCGTTACGCCCGGCGTCAATGCCGACGGCAGCCTGGCCGATTGGGGAATTCCGGCCTCGGTGCTGACCTCTTATCTGGACAATAAGGGTATTATTGTCGAAAAGACCACCGATTTTACGATTCTGTTTCTGTTTTCGATGGGCGTTACCAAAGGCAAATGGGGCACGCTGCTGAACGCGTTGTTTGAGTTCAAAAGGGATTATGACCGCAATACGCCGCTGGAACGCATCATTCCCGGTCTGGCGGCCGAACATCCGGAACGCTATGCAGGCATGGGGCTGAAGGATTTGGCCGGCGAAATGTTCAAGGCTATGTCCGAATTGGGAACTACCCGCGCTTTGTCCGAAGCCTTCTCTGTCTTGCCACATCCGGATATGGCTCCGGTAGACGCTTACGAGCGTCTGGTTAAAGATGACGTTGAATCTCTGACTCTTGAGCAGATGGCGGATCATACCGTGGCAACCGGCGTTGTGCCGTATCCGCCCGGAATTCCGCTGTTGATGCCGGGCGAAAATGCCGGCCCGGCCGACGGACCGCTGCTGGGCTATCTGAAGGCATTACAGGCCTTTGACCGGAAGTTTCCCGGTTTTGCCCATGACACGCACGGCGTTGAAGTTGACGCGGACGGAAATTATACGATTATGTGCATTAAAAAATAAACGAAAACACCCCGGACTTTTCCAGGGTGTTGTACTGTCAAAAAAAACATCCCGGCTTTACCGGGATGTTTTTTTAACGGCGCTGGCCGCTGTCGTCAAAATGTCCGGTATGGAAATAATGGCTGTCGTGCGTGTCTTCGTGCATCAGATGACAGGCGGCGATGACGGCAATGGCGGCAATAATCAAAACTTTTTTCATTTCTTTCTCCTCAAAATTATAAGACAAGTATACTCCGTTTTTATGGCGGCACAAACCGAAAGCGCGATTATTGCACAGAATATCAGGGCTGGGTTTCCGGCGCGGAAGATATGAAATGGATAACCCTTTGCGGATAGGGGATGTTGATGTTGTTTTCACGGAAGCGTTCGACGATTTTCTCCCTGATGCGGAAAGAAATGCCGGCGCCGCTGTAAACGTTGGCCGTATAGCAGTTGAGCTGGAAATTGAGGCTGTTGTCGCCCAGATCCGTAAACTGCAGGGACGGCGGCGGCGAACTGAGGACTTCCGGATCTTCGCCGGCTATTTCAAGCAAAATGGCCTTGACCTTGTTGATGTCGCTGTTGTAGTCGACCCCGACCTTGATTTCCACCCGGCCCATCTGGTCGCTGTAGGTTTTGTTAATCAGACTGTTGGCCAGAATGGAGGCGTTGGGGACGATGACATTGGACTTGTTCCAGGTTTCAAGTTCGGTCGAGCGCATGTTAATGCTTTTAACGATGCCTTCCTGGCCGTCGATGATAACCCAGTCGCCGACCTTAATCTGCCGTTCAAACAGAATGGTCAGACCGGCGACCAGACTGCTGACCATGTTCTGCAGGCCGAGACCGGCGCCGAACGACAGGGCGCCGGCAATAATCGCAATGCTGCTTATGCTTCCGCCCATAACCGCAAAACCGACAATCAGCGAAATGATAATGCCGAAAAAGCCAATGCCCGAAATGACCGAGTTCTTAACGCCGGGATCCCAGTCAATCTGGCTCAGGCTGCCGTTTTGAAAACTTCCCTTAAGCATTTTGAACAGAAAGGACGATACGAAAAAGCTGATAATGCCGAGCAGAATGGAGGTAATTGAAATATGCAGGCTGCCGATGTTGAAGCCGACCAGAAAGTTGCGGACCTTGTTCAGCATGATGTCGACTGACACGCCCCAGACGGCCAGCAGGGTCAGAATGGCCATAATGCCGAGAATGGGCTTGAGAATCAGCGCAAACCAGAAGTTTGCCTTTACCAGTTTTCGCGGATTGATGCGCAGCGTCCGGCTCCAGAATTTCAGCCGCATCAACTGACGGAAGATAACCCTCAGCAGCCGGTCGAGAATGTAAAATACGGCAATGACAACGCCCGATATGATGAAACGGTTGATGGCAAATTCCGAAAGCCGTATATAACCAAACAGCGATGCAGCAAAGGAAACCGCCATGAATACGGTAACCGCCAGACTTATTTTGGCCGGTGTGCTCAGTTCCTTGTATTCTTCCTCGTCCTTGCCGGCGTTTTCCTTTCCGGTCGCTTCGGCGGTGGCTGCGTTTTTGGCATTTTCTTCCGGCGTACCGTCAAAAAGAAACTTGTTGGCAACCAAAACGACACAAAAGGCTTTGACCGCATTGGCAAAAATCTTGAGAGAATACAGCACTTCCGGATTTACGTTCATTTCGGCGGCCAGCGATTGAAAAAAACTGACGGTGCAGATGGCCGCGGCCGAGAAAATCAGCGCCTTGCTGCTGGCCTGCGCCCGGTCGTTGCTGACCTCGATAATCCGCCATTTGCCGTTTGCCGGTGTCAGCAAAATGCGAACCAGCGCTTGCGTCAGGAAAAAATAAAGCAGATACAGCGCCGCCGTGTAAAGCATGGTTCCGAAGTTGCTTTTATTGATAATGGCACCGTTTTTAATCCAGAACATGAACGTTCCGATAATTGCGGCGGGAATCAGCCCGCGGGCCAAAAACATCCACAGCGCGGCTCGCACTTTCTGCGTATAGTCCGGGTTGGCAATCGCCTCGCGGTAACCGAGCCTGGTTTTGATAAAATGGCGCAGGTATGCGGCGGCAAAGGTTGCGGCGATAATGTAAAACAGCGCGTAGACAATGTTGTCGTCAGCGGTTGCCATGTCGGCGGCAGGCAGCTGGCGGTACCAGTCGAGCGGCGACTTTATCAGTTCGAAGGTAAATTTGGCAAAGCTGACCAGTGAGGTCCAAAACTCCTGAGGATGGAAAATGGAGCTTTGCTTGGCAAAAATGCGCGTGAACAAATCTTGGTTGCGGACTTTCAAAATCAGCCCGTTTAAATCGTCGATTTTGGTTTTTGCCAGTTTTGCCTGGGCGATTGAGGTCTTATAAGCGTCGGCCTGTTTGTTAAGCTCTTTGCGCTGTTTGGCTATTTCCGCCGGTTCGTTGCCGTCGTCTGGGACTTCGCCGAGAGCGGCGATTTTTTTCTGAACGCTGCCGAGGTCATTGTTGAGCAGCGGCAGGTTTTGATTAAGCTTGTCCTGCAGGTCGTTGATTTTGTCAAGCATGCCCCCGGTAGCGCCGGGTCCGATTTTGCCCGAGTTCAGCTCGGCCGTCATCTTGTCCAGCTGTTTGTTGACGGCGCTGTAATCGACGTTTTCATTGTCGGCGGGCGGTGTTTGCGTCTGCGCGGCCGCGGCTGCGGCGGCAAACAAAACGAAAAAAATGGCGGCTAAAAGTTTTTTCATCATCAATCCTTTGCTTTTTTGGGCTTATATAATCACGGGACAGGCTATTAAAAGTGTTGCCGGAAGAATTTTATTGCACTACACTCGGACAAGAAGGAAAGGAGAACAGATGAAAGTATTGATGATAAACGGCAGTCCGCGTCCGCGGGGCTGCACTTTTACGGCGCTTTCCGTCGTTGCCGAAGCGCTGAACCGGGAAGGGGTCGAAACCGAAATTGTCCAGAGCGGTGTCGGCGCGCTGCGCGATTGCATAGGCTGCCGCAAATGCCGCGAAAACGGCGACAGTCGTTGTATTTTTAACGACGATGTCGTAAACGGGATTATTGCCAAAGCCGAGCAGGCCGACGGTTTTGTTTTCGGTTCTCCGGTTTATTACGCGCACCCGAGCGGTCGGATACTGTCGCTTCTGGATCGGCTGTTTTATGCCGGTTCCGAAGCGTTTATGAACAAGCCCGGTGCTGCGGTGGTTTCTGCCCGGCGGGCGGGAACGACGGCTTCGCTGGACGTCCTGAACAAATATTTTACCATCAGCAGAATGCCGGTGGTTTCTTCCCGTTATTGGAATATGGTGCACGGACAGACGCCGGAAGACGTCATGCAGGATGCCGAAGGGATGCAGGTAATGGAGCTGTTGGGCAGGAACATGGCGTGGCTGCTGAAATGTATTGCCGCCGGAAAACAGGCAGGCATTTTGCCGCCGCAGCTGGATAATCCGGTCATGACCAATTTTATCCGCCGTTAATAAAGAAAGCCTCCCGTCGGTTGCGGGAGGCTTTCTTTTTAGCCGTTTGGTCGGTTTTCTCGCGAATGCGTTTCTTTTGAATACAAATGATGCGGCGTTTCGATTTCTTCTTTTTCGACAAATTCGGCCTTTTCGACTTCCTCGTCGTCATCGGAAAAAGCGTTACTGACTTTCTGGGCGCCGTTTTTGGTTGCTTCCCAGGCGTCGCTGCTCACTTCTTTGGTCTTGTCCCAGGCTTTGCCTGAAAACTCTTTGGTGGCTTCCCAGGCTTCGCCGGCGGTGTCTTTGGTCTTTTCCCACAGGCTGTCGCTGTCTTTTTCAAAATTGTCTGACATTTCTTTTCTCCTTTTTTTGGTGTTACCCCCGGAAAATAGTTGTTTTCGCGCCGCTTTCAATCAAGACTTTGTATTAAGGTATGTTTTTTTCATGTTCTAAGGTTTTATTCTGTAGTTTTAAAATTATATAGAACGCAGGACATTGTAACGGGAAGCAGAACATGAAAAAACTTATAGTCATCCTGTGCGGAGTAATATGGGCTTCGGAAGCCGTCGCCGTTACCCAGATAATTCCGGCAGGGGAAGATGTTACCGGCGGCGACGTGCACACTGTTGTCACGCAGCAGGTTTATGGTACGACCAGAAATTTTACCGTTTCCGGCAATCAGCAGATAATGTCCGGCGGCAAGTCGTACAACAGCGTCATATATCCCTACGGGCAGCAGAATGTTGAGGCCGGCGGTGTGTCTTATAATACGAATGTAGCGTATGACGCCTTGCAGAATGTAAACGGTACGGCCTATTCGTCAACCGTTGATACCCGCGGTACTATAGATGTCAACAACGGCGGTTATGCACAGGATACCGTTGTCAACGGAGGCATTTTCATCGTTTCCCGCGGTGCTGCCGTAAAGGGAACGCTGTTGCGCGGCGGCCGTGAGAATGTTTCCGGTACCGATGAGGATGCGACCATAATCGGCGGCTTGCAGGAAATTTTGTCCGGCGGGGTTTCCGAACGGGCACAAATTACCGGCGGACGACAGCAGGTGGATGACGGCGGCACCAGTATCGGCGCCGTCGTTTCCGGCCGCGGCAGTCAGGAAGTTTCGGGAACGACGCGACAGGCTGTTGTCAAAAGCGGCGGCATTATTGACATTATCGACAACGGCGTCGCTGAACAGATACTGCTTGACGGCGGCGAGATGAATGTCGATTCCGGAGCCGTATCCCGCAATACGACAATCAGTTCGGGTACGCAGAGCGTTTACGGAACCGACACGGACAGCACGATAAACGGCGGCGTGCAGCAGATTGAAAGCGGCGGCATCGCTTCGGGAGCCCTGGTTAGAACCGGAGGAGTGCAAAGCGTTTTTTCGGGAGGCAAAGCCGAGAATACTGTCGTTGAACGCAACGGCTGGCTGTTCTTGTTTGCCGGCGGAAGCCTGTCGGGAAAGACCAGCGTAACCGAAGGCGTGGTAACGTTTGTCGGCAGCAACAGCATTCCGGATATGGAAATGCGGAATGCCGTTGCGATTGTCCCCTACAGCCACGACTTCAGTTCTCTGCAGTTTGACAATTTATCCGGTCAGGGAACCTTCGGCATCAGCAGCAGTCTGTCGGAAGGGCTTTCGGACAAAATTCTGGTACACTCGGGCAGCGGAAATTTCGGCTTGGTAATTCATGACTACAGTCCGGAAGGGAGTACGCCGGCCCGCTATAAGATTATCGATGAAGACAGCGGAGCTGCGGACAGTTTTTATCTGGTCGGCGACGCCGTTGACGTCGGAGCATTTCGTTACGGGCTGGAGCGGGACGGCGACGATTGGGTTCTGGTCAGGACTCAGGACGTAACGGACAGCGCCGTCATTGCTAAAAACACCTATTCTTCGCTGGCATCGCTGTTTTATACGCACCTGACGCCGGTTTACAACCACATCCGCAGCCGGCGCAACGCGTCCGGGCATGACAACGGCCTTTGGGTAAAAGGGTTGGGGCAAAGGGTCAAATTTGCCTATAAGGACAAAAGTCGGAGCCGGATAGACATTTACGGCACGGAAATCGGCTATGACCGTGAAGTCTGGCGGCAGAACGGCCATTATCTGAGCATGGGCGTCTATGGCGGTTACACTTCTTCACGCCAGAAATTTGACCGCAGCGGTCACGGCGATGCCGATACGCAGTCTCTCGGTTTGTATTCGCTGTTTAATACGGATGACAACTGGTTCGTCGATATGGTCGGCACCTATTTCTGGCATCGGCAGAAACTGCGGAGTTATACGCCCGCAGGCAGCGGCGTTGATGGCAAATACCGCACGAACAGCTGGCAGCTTTCGGCTTCGCTGGGAAAACGCGTAAATTTTGACGGCCGGTGGTTTGTCGAACCGTCGGTCGGTTTGAATTACATGCACATTGACGCCGTCCGTTATCGCACCAACTTCAATACCCTGATAGAAGCTTCCGACGCCGGTTATTTGAGTACCAGAGCCGATTTGATTGCCGGAAAGTCTTTTGTCTGGGGTGATAACCGCTTTTTGGACGCTTACGGGCGTTTTGCCCTGATTCATGATATCGACGGCAAAAGCAAGGTGCGCGTAGCGGACTACGGTTTTGCTGAAGACCTGTCGTCCCTGCGCTATGAGCTTGGCGCCGGCGTCAGCACCGCCTGGAGCGAAGACGGAACCGCCTATCTGGAAGCCTCCGCCCAGTTGGGCAGCCGCATTAAACTTCCCTGGGAAATTAACTTCGGGATTCAGTACCGGTTTTAGAAAAACAAAGGCCCGGTGCTTCCGGGCCTTCGCAGGAAATAAGCCTAATTTCCGGCTTTCAGAATGTCGTCGGCAATCAGTTCCGGCGTCAGATGATAACGCTTATACAGTTCTTCAACGGGCACCCGGTCGGTAAATTCCTTTTGGGCGCCGAAGTTCAGCACTTTCATATTGCTGTTGCCGTAGAAACGGGCAATTTTTTCGCCGAAACCGCCGTCAAGTTCGCCGTCTTCCAGCGTGGCAACGATTTTGTGGTCGGCCTTCAGGCTGTTAAGCAGGTTTTCGTCCAGTCCGGTCAGGTAGCGCGGATTGACGAGCGTTGCCGTAATGCCTTGTTCTGCCAGTTTGGCCGCGGCCCGCCTGCCGAGTTCAAAGAAACTTCCTGCGGCAATCAGGGCAACCTTGCTGCCTTGCTGTTCAACCTTATAGGTATTCAGCTGTTCGAAAGTTTTTTCGGTTTCTTTTTCCGCATGAACGACGGTTGACGGAATTCTGATGACAACCGGATGGGAGGCCTGTTCAATACCCCAGTCCAGCATGGACAGATATTCTTCTTTGGTTGTCGGCGCCAGGTAAACGAGGTTGGGAATATTTGAAATCAGCGGAATGTCAAAAGTTCCCAAATGCGTGGCGTCGCCGCCGGAGATGCCGTTCCAGCCGATGAGAATGACAGCCGGATTTTTGTTCAGCGCCAAATCCTGCGAAAGCTGGTCGTAAGTTCTCTGTACAAAAGAGCTCAAAACCCAGAAAACGGGTTTGCAGCCGCCTTTTGCCAAAGCCGAAGCCATGGCGACACCATGCTCTTCGGCAATGCCGACGTCAACGAAGTTCCGGCCGAATTTCTGGCGCATGTCCGGCGTCATGCCGATAGCGCCCGGAGTACCGGCGTTGATGAGGACGACCTTTTTGTCTTTGGCGATTTTTTCCTGCAGGTAATTGACCGTAATGCTATTGTAGTTTTCGCCGCTGAGGTCAACGGTCGGATTGCCGGAAGCAATGTCGAAGGGAACGCTCCAGTGCCAGGTTTCCTTGTGTTCTTCCGCAGGTTTGTAACCTTTGCCTTTTTCGGTATGAATATGCAGAACCGTAGGCTTGTCCGTGTCTTTGACTTCTTTCATCAGCGATGTCAGTTTGGCAATGTCGTTACCCTCTTCCAGATAACGGTAATCGAACCCGAGAGCCTTAAACATGTTGCACTCGGCTTTTCCACCGGTCTGGCGCAGCAGCCGCAGGTTGCCGTACAGGCCACCATGGTTTTCGGCAATGGACATTTCGTTGTCGTTGACAATAATGATAATGTTGCTGTTCAAAACCGCGGCGTTGTCAAAACCTTCGAGCGCTTCGCCGCCGGAAAGCGAACCGTCGCCGATAACCGCGATGACGTTGTGCTTTTCGCCTTTGAGGTCGCGGGCTTTGGCCAGACCGCAGGCCAGACTGACCGAAGTGGAAGTATGCCCGACGATAAAATGGTCGTGCTCGCTTTCTGCGGGAGTGGTGTAGCCGGAAATCTTCCGCATTCCTTCGTCGGTCAGAAAACCGTTTTTGCGCCCCGTCAGAATCTTATGCGGATAGGATTGATGCGAAACGTCATACACAATCTTGTCTTCCGGCGAGTTAAAAACGTAATGCAGGGCAATGGTTGTTTCGACAATGCCAAGATTGGGACCGACATGTCCGCCTATTTTGCTGTCGCGGTTCAATATGGCGCTTCTGATTTCTTCCGCCAGCGCTTCAAGCTCTTTCAGGTTGAGTTTTTTTACGTCTGCGGGTGAATTGATGTTGTCCAGATAACTCATCTTTTTCTCCTGATATTAGTGGTAAGATTCGATTCTGCGTAACATCATAAATTCTAGAGCTTACTCTAAGTCAAGAGCTAATGTGGGTTTTCTGAATTTTTATTTGTTTTATGAAACCATTTTGAGTCCGACGACGCCGATGATAATCAGTCCGACGCTCACGATCCGGCACAGTCTGCGGCTTTCGCCGAAGAAAATCATATTGATGGTTACCGCGCCGGCGGTTCCCAGTCCCATCCACACCGCGTAGGCGATGCTCATGTCCAGAAAATCAAGCGACAGGTACAGAAAAAGGTATGAAAGGGCAAAACCGCCGGTAAACAAAAGCAGATTGGCCAAATTCTTTTTTCGGCTGAACATCTTCAGGCCGACAACGCCGGCAATTTCCAGCGTTGCGGCAATAATAACGTAAATCCATCCCATTCGCTTACTCCTTTTCGGCTTGTGTTTCTTCGTTTTCGGCCAGTTTCAGGCTGATAACCCCGGCAATCAGCAGGGCAATGAAAAAGCCTTTTGCAATTGTGAATTCAACGTTAAATATCAATGTATCCATAAGCGCCGTGCAGACGGTGCCGACGGCCGAAAATATTGCGTAAACCGTTCCGGTCTGAATGGTTTCGCAGGCTTTTTCCAGAAAATAAAAGTCGGCAACGATGATAAGCGCGATTAGAATAAAGTGCGGCCAGCTTTCAGCCGCATTGAAACCATAAATCCAAAGAAGTTCAAAAATACATGTCAGAACGACATAAGTCCATCCTCTACTAATTTTTTTTCTCCTTGCAACTAATAATAACAATTATATCATAAAACAACGAATGAAAGCAACGGAAATTTTTTCGCTTGTCAGAAGCCTTCTTCTTTATATGGGCGGGACATAAGACTTTCCATTGCCGACTTTATGGAAATGCCCGCAAACAGAACTTTGTTTACCACTTCGCAAATGGGCATTTCTATTCCCAGTTCGCAGGCGCGTTTTACAACGGCTTGAGCCGTATAAATGCCTTCGACGGTGCGGGTGTTTTCTTCAATCAGTTTTCGCGCCTCGCCGCGAATGCCGATTTCGTATCCGAAACTGAAATTTCTGGATTGTGAGCAGCCGGCGGTCAAAACCAGATCGCCGAGGCCGCACATGCCCATCATGGTGCCGTGGCGGCCGCCGAGAGCGCCGGACAGGCGTCCCATTTCGTTAAGTCCGCGTGTTATCAGTGCCGCCCGTGCGCCGTCGCCGAATTCTGCGCCTTCAATAACGCCGGAGGCGATGGCAATAACGTTTTTGACGCTGCCGCCGATTTGCGGCGAAATCATGTCGGATGTGGTATATGGCCGAAAATAGGGGGTGGCAAGCATATTGGTAAGCTGTGCGGCAAGGCCGTCTTTGGCGCAGGCAATGGTTACGGACGTCAGTTTGCGCTGTGCAATGTCAACAGCAAAGCCCGGGCCGGATAAAATGGCAATGGTAGCCGCGGGAATTTCGTCTTCGGCGATTTCCGACAGCATTTTTCCGGTTTCCGCTTCAATTCCTTTGGCACACAGGACAATAACGGTGTTTGTTTTGATAAAAGGTTTTATCTGCCGCAGGACGGAACGCGTTGCCTGTGCGGATACGGACAGCAGAACGATATCCGCAAAATCGAAAACTTCGGCAATTTCGGAAGTCGATTTTATGGCGTCGGGCAGGGGGATGTTCGGCAGATGTTTGGTATTGAGATGTTTTTGGCTTATGGCGTTGATAACGTCGGGATTTCGGTCCCAGCAAAGAACGTCGCATCCCGCCCGTGCCGCGGTCAAAGCTAAGGCTGTGCCGAAAATCCCTGTTCCGATAATCCCGATTTTTTTCATAAATTCCTCCTGAAAATAAACGCTTCCTGCGCCAAACAGTTGCAGTTTTCTTCCGTTGTCAAAAGTCTATGCGTGAAATCGGCTAAAGTCAATATAACGATATCGCCTTGCCAAAGATTGTAGTAACAGGATGATTGTAAAATTAATGTGCATTTGCAGCATTACTTGACGTTTATGTTGTATGACGATATAAATATTTTCGGTATTCTCTTATTGGTTGTTTGAGGTAAAAGTATGGAGAATTTTAAAGTTTATTACGGCGAATATAATTTGCAGCATTGGATTAAGTTGATATTAAAAAAAGACATAGAGCTACCGTCATATCAAAGAAATTTTGTTTGGACAGAAGATAAAGTCATTAAATTGATGGAAAGCTTAAAATCAGGTTTATTTGTACCGCCAGTTGTTATCGGGACATACTTTGAAAATGGACAGGAACGACATTATATAATTGACGGTCAACAAAGACTAAGTGCCGTTTTGCTGGCATATTTGAAAAAATTTCCCAATAAGGGATTTGAACTCAATAACGATGAACAAATGGCCGATGACAATGATGATAATGATGCTTTGTCTGAGGATGATAACAAAGTAGATATCAGAAACTGGAAATTGACGGAGATTCAAAAAATAGCGGATAACCGGAAAGATAGAGAATATATTTGCCGGAATCTGAAATATCCGTTTTACAAGGATCTGGAGTTGGAGGAAGAGTTGTCTGATGATTTTTTTGATAAAACTTTTATCGGATTTTCTTATATTAAGCCGAACCGCCAAAACGAAATAGAACAAAAAAGATATTATTCCTCTATTTTTAGAAATATTAATGTTTCAGGACAGATATTGTCTCGTGAGGAGAGCCGTTCTTCTCTGTACTGGCTGGATTCCCGGCTCGAAGAATTTTTTAAACCAGCTTCCGCTGATAGGATTATCATTGACAACAATAAAATTGATTTTGCCCGCTATCTGGCTTTTGTAGCGGAGTTTTTATATAAGTACAAATTGAATGGTGAAATTATGTATTTTACCGTAGCCAAAGGCTATGGTACAAGAGTTAAACCATATGAGGAGTATATTGAAAATTTTGTATACCATTGTGTGGGCGAGCGAAAAAGTACGACTTTTTTGCCGTTTGATGAAATGTTTCAAAGTTATGAAGAAGCGATAATATCGGTTAAGAATGTTTGTGATTTATTGCTCCAAATAAGAAAAGACAGCAAATTTGTTTCAATCATTGATGCCGATTATTATTTGTTTGGTCTGATTTTTTGGAAATTGTATATGGGCAGGAGCTTTGATGAGAAAAAGTTTGGTAAATTGAATGAAAATCTGAACTGTCGGATAAATAAAATAAAAAAAGATGCCGCTTATCTGAAAAGACCATCTGCAGTAGGCCGAGTAAGAGAAAGATTGTTTGAGTCGGCAAGCTTTTATGAAAAGATTTTGATGGAGTAGAAGATGTCTGAAGAATTTATTTTAAATACGCGAGCCGAAGATGTCATCAATGAAGCCATCGTCGCTTGCAGAGGATTGGCTGACAATTTTTCTTCTTTACCTGTCGTAGAATATGTTTGTTCGGCTATTTTTTTGAAAATGACGGGACTGCTTGAACAAAAGTTTCGGGCGATGGTATGGGTTATGGCAAATAACAGCAGAGATTATCGTCGAACCTTTTTGAGAGAAAGAAGCTTCGGCGAATATTCTAATTTATCGGACAAAAAAACAGTTTATAAGGATCTGATAGAACAAATTTTTGTTTATCGTAAAGATCCGTTTGAAATCAATCACAAACAGATAGCCAAAGCTGTTGTTGATTTTATTGTTTCTATATTTAAGGAAACGATTTTTGATTCAAATTTACATGGTGAATTACTGGCTTTTTGTGATTCTATGTCAAAACAGAGTTTCTGTATTCAGAAAATTACGACAGAAAAGGTAACCCATTCTTTAATTCCGAATGAATCTGTCAAAACATTATTTGAGGAAGTTATAAAATGCCGCAATAGAGTGGCTCACAATACTTATGTCAATCTGTCGGTTCAAAACGACATAACGGAACTTTGCTCACGGAGAGAGCTTGATTGTTGTAATGTTTTCATGCAGTTCTTTATTTTATTGTACATAGACAACATATTCAACGAAACATATAAAATATATATAAAAGAATTTGGCAATATGTGACAGATTTTTTGAAATAAAAAATGTGCGGACGAATAACGTCAGGGATTATATAAAACTTACATAATTAGCAATAATATTTTAATTTATTATATTCCTTGATTTCCTCCCAGAGGGCTGTGAGATTATTATAATCATACAGAACATAATCAATAAAGTCATGCCATAATTTAGGATGATTGTTCAAAGAAAAATCTGATACCATTTCCTGCATATTGGCATTTTGACAACTTTCAAGAAAACTCTCTAATGCTTCTGGAGTTTCAATATTATGATATTTTACCAAATTAAAGAGATTGCTATACATATAATGACGAATTTGATTAAAACGTTCATTAATTTTATAATACTGAACAATATCGCATTTTTTTACTGCAGGCAAATTATAATCAAAATTAGCATCAAAAAGTTTCCAAAAAAACAAAGGATGATGAAAACTTTTGCCTAATTTTTGTAAATCCTCAATAAATTCTTTCTTGCAGCTAAAAAAACTGGATTTTTTTATCTTATTGCAATTCGAGCAACAGGGAATATAGTTGCTGATACACAAAATAAGCTGCGGAAACTTTGATTGAGGAAATAAATGTTCAATTTCTGCTACTGGTAACTCTTTAGCGTCATGATCAAGCAATCTCCCACACAAACAACATCTATGTTCATGAGCGTCAAAGTAATTGAGATTAAAAAATTGTTTAGGAGTAATATCGGAAAAAATTCCGCTTAATTTCTTCTTAAATTTAGATGGGAAACTTTTCATTTTATGAGCAAAGGCCTTATTTAATACATCGTAAACAATCTTGTTTAATTGCTTTTGTTTATCTGCTTCTAAAGTATTTAAATAGGCATTAAATTCAAATTCCTTATCTGTTTCAAAAAAACGACAATCATTATATATGGCATTTCTTTTCTTTTTACAACTGATTGGAGTTTACGTGGGATAAATATTCTAATATGATAAGAGCGTTTCCGAAGAAGTAATCTGGGTTGATTTTGAGCCATCTGCTGTGTCACCTTGCTGTATCATTTAGCAGATCACTAGTAAAAATCAAAAAAAAATAGCTCATTATTTCAACGAGCTATTCATATATTTGGCTGACCAAGGTTTATGACCTTAGGAAAAATACGAGCAGGAATTAGCGGAAATGTACCTTATTATTAACGGCATGGATGACGATTTGCGACAGATGATGACGATAGAAAAAGGCTAGTGCTCAATATTTTTATTATATAACCAACATCAGAAGGAAATAATAAAAATGATTAAGGACTTTTATATTTGTCTGGACAATACGGCATTAAATTATGCGCTGAAGCATTTCAGCAATCCGTTTACGAGGATAATGCGTTGTTATACCGGCCTTGAAGTTGAAATGATTGTCAAAACTATGGAATCAAACAAAAGCAAAAATTTCTATACGCTCCGGGCAATGCAAAACAAAATATTAAAAGGCACTATTAAAAATCTTGAAGTCTTGGGTACTATTTTTGAAAGGGCAGATAACGGCGAATAATTTATTTTTAATGTTGATTTAATATTTAAATAATATTACTTTAATGTTGAAATAATGTTAAGGAATTTGTCATGGCTTTTAGTCCTAAATATACGGTAACTGCTCAGATGCTTGCAAATCTGGCAAAAATTGAGGTTATTAAACAGCAGTTTGAAAATCAGCCTATATCGCCGCAGCTTTTATTATCGTTGCGAGAAAGTGCCAAAGTAGCAACAATTCATTATTCTACGCAGATTGAGGGTAATCGTCTGACCGGAAAGGAGGTTGCCGAGGCTCTGAAAGGGCGAAAATTGCCACAGAGAGAAAAAGACGAGCAGGAAGTCAAAGCTTATTACAAGGCTTGGAATGCTATGGAAGAGGCTGTTGTTGCCAATCGTTCTTTTGATGAGAAGTTGGTTGCCAATATTCATAGTTTGGTTGAAGCCAGTAAAAGTATAATTCCGTATCGGGATAATCAGAATGCGATTTATGACAGCGAAACCGGTGCTAAAATTTATCTGCCGCCGGAAGCTAAAGATGTGCCGGAGATGATGCAGGATTTTTGCCAATGGGTGCAAAATGCCGGAAATTTGCCGGTGCCACTAGTAGCGGGAATTGTACATTATCAGTTTGTTACGATCCACCCTTATTATGACGGAAACGGACGAACAGCCAGACTTTTAACCAGTTTTATTATGCGTAAAGGCGGTTACGGGTTAAAAGGTATCTATTCGTTGGAAGAATATTATGCTAAAGATTTAATCCGTTATTATGATGCTTTGCAGACACATCCACATCATAACTATTACTACGGACGGCATGAGGCGGATATAACGTCATGGCTGGAATATTTTATTGCCGGTGTCGCTGATGCTTTTGGCAAGGTCAATGAACATGCCAAAGATGAAAAGACAAAAGGATTTACGGCAGATAAAAGCCCTTTATTGCGTGAGCTTGATATAAAACAGCGGAAAGTCTTGGAACTGTTTGCGGAATTTAAAGAAGTCAATAGTACGCAAATCGCAGATATATTAGACATTTCCGCCCAATCTGCCAGAGCCTTACTCCGTCAATGGATTACCGAAGGTTTTCTGCAATATGCCAATGAATCAAAAAAAGCGAGAACTTATAGACTGGCGGAGAGATTTGAGAAATTGGTATAAAGTTGAAATGTAAATAAAGTTTAAGCTTTTAATTTAATGTTGTGGGTGTAAGATATATAAAGTTTCCTATTTTACTTGTGATGTTTGCAAAATAAAGGAGGTTATTATGCCTGGGTTAGATAAAGTTAATAATTGTTATGAGTTTTTGCAAAGAAATACTACGTTTAATTTAAGTCAATTCATGCAAGCAACCTCATATTCTGCAACAACATCAAAGAAATATTTAGGGAGCCAGCTTGCTTTATATGTTCAAAAAAATGGAAAAGTTTATGAAGTTGTTCGGGAACTTCCTCGTAAAGATAAATTTCAGAAGTTATTAAGGCAAACTTCTCGCCCGTTAAATGGTGAAATTAATTTATTGATTGAAAAATCGATGGCATCAGCTTTATCCGCCATAGCTCATTATAATAGTCCTTATACACAAGGAAAAGCCGCAAGTTATATACCTCAAATGTTTATTGCAATTACATCTTTGGTTATTTCAGTTATAAAAAAGTATGGTTTTGATAATGAACTTTATGAAAAAGATGCTCAAGGTTCTATTCTGCTAGTAGATGGAAAGAATAAAATAAAAAATTTAATTGATTTGCTAAAAACATATAAAAGCATTCCGAATATCCAATTAGATGATACCGAAATAAAAACATTTACATCATTGCTTGATTTATTACGTGTAGTACGAAACGAAATTGAGCACGGTTCTGGAGTTAGTTATAAATTGGATATTTTGCTTGATAGCAAATGTCATGCATTGTTGATGAATTACGAACGTTTATTGAACCGGGAATTTGATGTTTCAATAAATAGTAGTCTAGTATTTCCTTTATTTATTTCTGAAAAATTATCGGAAGAGCAAAAATTAGCAGCGAGGTCTCTTCAACAAAAGGAATATAAAGCAATAAAGGATATTATTAATACCTTTAATTCAGCATTAGATAAAGATGTTCTGGCAAATAACTTCTATGATTTTAAAATTTGGGCAATTCCTAAATCATCAAATCGAGAACGAAATGCAGATATTAGTATTGAATATGTTAATATTGATGATTTGTCTGATGAACAAAAGGAAAAAATTGAAAGAAATTTTATTGCAGTTCGAGAAAAAACAATTTCAGAATATCGTCCTTCTAAATTTGCCGAAATGGTAAAAAATAAAATTGAAAAAACTGTCGGTAAAAAAATATTATCTTTCACTTCAGGGTATCATTTAAATAAAATTATTAAAGTTTTAAAATGGTCGGATAATAAGGAGTACCGGGCAACGAATCCTACTTATAAAATGGATTATTATACAGAAAAAGCTAGAGTTGAGTTATTTAGAATGATAGAACAAAATGCAGAAGAAATAGTAGGGTACAGTAAAGCAAAGTTTTCTTCTTAAACTATTTCTACAATTTTTTCTGGGAATCTGTATTATCTTTACGACCTCTAGGTTTGGACATTGAAGCTCCGCTTACAAATGTGGAGTAAAACTTAATCCTTTATAAAAACAGGACTATCAAAAGCAGAAATCCGCATGGCAAAATCGATAAAGGGAAAACTTACTAATAAACGCCTAAATAAGAAAATTAAGGAATATCCTTAAAATAATCACTCAATGGGTCTATGCTGTTTGCATATTCTTTAACAAACTCAACATATTTCCGTACTTCGCGAGCAGATTTTAGTTTTTTTCTGTTCTTTATGGCATTTCTTGTGAAACTGCTGGCAAAGGCTCTTATTTCTTCGGCTTTTTTCCACAGTTCTACTTGTTTATACAGTTTTTCGATCTTTTCCTTCTGTCTCTGTTCCTCTCGCCATTTATTATCCCATCCTTCTTGTCTTTTTTTCCATTCTGCAGCTTGCTTATAAGCTTGGATTTGAACTCTTTTCTTTTGCTTTTCATAGCTCTCCATAGTTTTAAACATTCTTGGTATTAGGTCTTCAACCCTTTGATTTGCAGTGTCTCCGAAGCTTCTTCTTATCAATTCGTTGCAGTTGCCAAGTTGTACGGTTAAATAATTACTTTCATTATATTCATAGATTGGTATTTCCACTTGCCAATAGCCACTTCCGTCCATCTTTTTGCCGACTTCTTTTTTTATGACGCTTTCATTTATTGATATTTCAAAATCATGATTCCAAATCTTGGCTATGAGTTTACCCTCTTTGTATATAAAATCGCCGCCCAAAGTTCTTGTCATTAACTCGATATTATTGAGGATAGTAACAGCCCTTGGCAAATTAAGCTTTGATATTTGGTTGTTGCCATTAACCAAGAATTTCCCCTGAAAATCTTTAGAAGCTTTGAATTTGTTTATATGTTTGCTTACTGTTTGTGAAGCTTCTGTTAAGAGAGCATCAAATTTTACTGCCTCAATCCTTGTGTGTAAGTTTTTAAGTCGTCTTTGTTCTTTCTTTGATGTAATGTTTTTGTTTGAGGAAATTCCATTGCCTGAAAAGCATACAACTGTATCAGGTTCACCTTTAAATGGCGTTTTCTTTGGGGCATAGCCATTTTGACGCTTTGCCCAGTAACCTAAATATGGAGTGGGAATATTATATTTTTTGCAGACCTTAGCCAATCCTCTATCAGATATTCCAAATTCCTTGCTTAGCTTTATCATGGGAATACTCCAAACCTTGTTATAAAGTTCTTGCCTGGTTAATCTAGTCATGTTGTACCTTCTTCAATATTTGCTTGCTGTTTTATGGTACAATTATATGTGGCAACAATTCAATACACTTTTTATTTTCTGGCTATATATTACGCCACATAATTGCGGATTTAAAATAACACAAAATGATAAATCAAACCATCTCCACAATTTTCTTCTGTGCGTCGGTGTTATATTCAATATAGCGTTGGGTGGTAGCAAGGGTGGAATGTCCAGCCAGCATACGGATGTCGTTTAAGGTTCCGCCGGCAAGGCTGATATTTTTTGCGGCGGTAGTAATAAAAGTTCTGCGGCCGCTATGTGAAGAACAGCCTTCAAACCCGATTTCTTTATATAAATTATAAAAGAAATTGACGATTGTCTGCGGACTGGTTTTGTTGTTACGTTCTGTGGTAATAATCCGATTCGTCAAATTAAAATGCTCATTCTCCTGTTGCCTGCTTAGCAATTCTGCCGGTAAAACGGCCAAATCTTTATGTAACGGAATAATCCGGCCAGATTGTTTGCCCTATAAAAAATTATATGATAAGTTTATCCGCCGCAGACTTTACAGGCCCTTGCGCCTTGAGCTTGGGCTTTCTGTTTGGTGGTTTTAATACAGTTTTGGGTACAGCGTTTTGCCCATTTACAGGTTGGGTGATGGTAAATATAAGTCTTGGTATTCATAACCACCGTTTGACTGTCTGCCGCCAAAGCTGGGGATGCCAAAAACAAAACTATTAATAAAGAAAGCAGTTTTTTCACGGTAGCCCTCAATCAATTAGTTTTAACATCAATTCTAATCCCTTATAAATACATCATACCGGCTTATTTATTTAAATTCCAGAGGGTTTTTGATGATTTAGCTTGATTCTAATGAATATGCCTTATAAAGTAAGTTTGAGCAGTTCGCTGCTTAGGGCGTCGAAAACCCTTTTATATAGCTAGTCGTGTGCACACGACTTTAAATTGTGCCGACTTCTGATTCTACTTGGACGGATGTCGGTGAATAAGGCTCAGCCAAATAAGCCGAGCCGTTTAAGTCTATACGGTTTTCGAACATCCGCCCGCCTTTCTTTATGAACGGTGGGTTTTGTTTAACTAATTAACAAGGATGTTTAATCGTATGAAAAATAAACTTTTAATTACAACGGCATTGGTGGCGCTTTCGGTGTCCGGCAATGCTTATGCGGAAAATCTTCCGGAAGATGCAACCAATTTGACATCGGGTAACTATGTCGTTGAGCGTTCGGATACTCAGGTTTCACATGCAGGAAACATAAATTTATCAGGAACAGCCTCATTAGACATAAAAACTCAGGCAATCGTGGAAGAAGAAGCCGATGAGGTCGATGTTTCCAATACTTTGAAAGTTACCGGAAATGTCTCTCTGGCTGATGATGCCTCTTTATCGGTAATCAATTCAGATGCGACAGATGAGACTGAAAAGCCTTTTATGTTTGTTGACGGCAAATATACCCAAACGGGTGGAGAATTGACGCTAAAACAAGAGAATGGAGCCGGATGGCGCTCAACGCTGAACGCTAAAGAAGCAGATATCAGCAGTGGCACGATAAAGCTGGATACCGGCGAAATCTTTATATATGGCAATGCTGATGACGGCAGCCAATTTAATATTTCGGGCGGAACATTTGAAATGAATGATTCCAATATCAGTACCTATCCGGCTATGTCAGACGGAGACAATTCCCAGAAAGGTGCTGCCATGACCGTTTCCGGCGGTACGTTTAAGATGAATGAAAGTTCTTTGGGACGTGAAAATTCCGGAGATTTGGACATTAGCGGCGGAGAGTTTACGTTGGAAAACGGTTCCGCAATATTCCATGACGGCGAAACCGGTGATATAAATATCAGCGGCGGCACAATCTCTCTTAAAGATTCGTCAATAATAAGAGGCGGTGATTATCAAAGCGAGGACGGCAAACCGGCAAGCGGCAACATAAACATTACCGGCGGAACAATAAATGTCAGCGGTTCTTCTGCGGAAATCGCTTCCGTAGGCAATATAAAAATTGCCAACGGGTCAGAGCTTAATATTGCTTTGGGTTCTACATTGTTTGCCAAAGCGTTTACAGAAGATATGAGCCAGGCTCAGAAAGCTACGCTTAATGTTTATGATAACGATACCAGAATTAATCTGGCCGGAACGTTAAGTGCCAATATTAATGGTGATGACCGTGGCAAAATTCATTTTCAAAATTCCGGTGCTCAGATTGACGGTAATGTTGAAGATGTCAGCTTGATTTTTGAAAACAGCCACTCTTTAAATAATGCAATCAGCGGCGATATTGACGGCTTGGATATTTTGGCCATTAATAAAGGAACGTTGACTTTTGATAAAGAACCGACAGGTACGATTACGACAGTTCAGGTCGGCAATGGCGCAACGCTGGATATCGGCGACAAAATACTGCATTCAACCGGCGATAAAGCAGATGGCGAAGGTGTCATTTTTGCCGATAATTCAACTTTGGCCTTTACCGTAACCGATAAAGATACCTATGGCAAAATCAAAGCCAATTATATCAAAATCAGCGAAAACGGTACAAATTTGAATATGACCTTAAACGGTGCCGCCTTGGCCAAAGGCGAAACAGCTACTTTTAAATTATTTAACGGTGCAGATTCCGCCGAAGCAGAGGTTGAGGGCAAGTTTGCCAACCTGAGCCGAAATTCCCGTTATGAATTTACGGACAATGGCGACGGAACTTTTGATGTTACTTCTGTCGGTTCTGCCACAGATGCTGTTGTTGATGCCGGTGGTTCCGCCAACAATGCCGGAACAGCCGAGGCATGGGACAGCGTCAGTGCTTCAACCAGCTCTCCGGTTGCTGCCGCAGTTACGGAAAAACTGGCACAGCTTTCCAACAGCACAAATGCCGCCGAGCAGAAAGCCTATGTTGACGCTTTGACGGCGGTTGCTCCGGAAGTTGCGCCGATGGTTCAAAAAACACAGACAGAAACAGCCAATCAGGTCTTTGGTGCCGTATCAACCCGTTTAACCGGTGGTTCAATCTCAATCGGTGGCGAAGGTATGGCTTCCGGCGACAATATCTTCAAACGCGGTGCAATGTGGGTTCAGGGCTTGTTTAACAAATCCAAGTTAGATAACACATCCAAAGCCAAAGGTTTTGATGCAGATTCTAACGGTATTGCTTTCGGAGCCGAGAAGTTTGTAACCGATGATACCAAGGTTGGTATTGGTTATGCTTACACCAATACGGATATTGACGGCTTTATGCGTTCAACCGATGTTGATACGCACACCGCAATTGTTTACGGCGAATATAAACCGTCCAACTGGTATGTAAACGGTATTGCGACCTATGGCTGGTCTGATTATGAAGAAAGCAAGAATGTTGCCGGAGTTGGTGTTAAGGCTGATTACGATGTCGAAACCTTTGGCTTACAGGCAATGACCGGTTACGATATGAATATCAACGGCTTATGCATTACACCGGAAAACGGCTTGCGTTATGTTCATATCAAGCAGGACGCTTATAAAGATTCTGCCGACCAACGTGTATCTGCCAATGACAGCGACATTTTGACCGGTGTTATCGGAGCCAAAATCAGCAAAAACTTTGAGCTGTCCAATGGTATGAACATTAAGCCGGAAGCCAGAATTGCCGCGACTTATGACCTGTTTAACGATGACGTTAATTCAGTCGTAACCTTGGCTAACGGTTCTGCTTATGCGGTTGAAGGTGAAGCCCTTGACCGTTTCGGAATGGAATTTGGCGCCGGTGTAACTGCGGAAGTCAACGACAATGTCGAACTTTCGCTTGGTTATGAGGGTAAATTCCGTGAGGACTACCAAGACCATACAGGCTTGATTAACGCTAAATATAAATTTTAAGAGTTAAACAGTCCAAACGAAGCCGCCCCGGATATTTTTTATTCGGGACGGCTTCTGTATAAATCAATTAATTCAAAAGTGCTTTAAAATATACCATTATAAAATTTTAATTTTCGAACTTGCTTAACATTGAAAATAAAAGAAAAAAATCGCCATTTCTGACGATTTTTGAACTGTGGCTGGAGCTGACGTGCAGTTCTCGAACTAAGTGAAATCTACATTGCCTATGAAATTGCTTATGAAAATGTTGTTTTATAAAATTTATTAATATATGCTCAATCTAATTTTAATATTGTTTTGCAATATAGGAAACAGTCGAATCATGAAATTGTACAAAAAAACAATACTAATATGTTTGTTAGTATCTATGGTCAGCTGTATAGGTTTATATTATGTAGCAGAAGAGCCGTGGAGAAGTATTCTTTCAGGACTATTCACAGGTGCTATTGTAACAGTTATTACAGCCTTAGTTTCGTATAATATTAAAAAAGAGGAGGTATTTACCAATATTGGAAAAGAACTCCTTATTACATATAATCGCCTTTCATACTTGTATTCTCAACTTATAAAATGTTCTAATGCTCTGAAAAATAGTGAGGAAAGTCCGAGTATAATTTATAAGGAAATTATGGAGAACTATAAAGTATACGAAAAATATATGCAATCAAATCATTTTGATTTCGCTTTAAATAATTATGATGGTTTATTGTTTAGCAATTTAATTACTAAATTTTTTGTTTCAAACGAAGTTAGAGTTTTAGTTGAGATAAGTGATTTACATCAAATAAACAATCAATATGCACTTATATGTGGCAAGTTATCTTTAATGCGGGCGCAACTTAATCTAGCTGAGAATACTGGAAATATTGAGCAGATAGATAAGCTAATAAACCAGGTAGATGCACAATATAAGTACTCTCTTAATGTTATTCCTCAACAGTTGGCGTTTATAAATCATGCTATGCAACATTTTGAACAAGTGAGAAAGCTAGGAAAAACCTGGAATGTAATTAAGCAAGATATATTAAATAGCAACGGATTATTTGATAATCAAATAAATGATGCAGAACATAATCTTCAAGAAGAATATAAATGGAATAAAAAATAGAATCAGCCTTGACGTAAGCTAAAACGCAAATCTTGAGGCCTTAGTGTTTCATAAATTACCCCGTATGCAGTTTATTATAAGGCATATTTATCTTGCTAGCCAGTAAAATATGGCATTTTAGGTGTACTCCTAAGGTGTTTGTTGGCATTAATTAAATCTTCTTGCATATTGTTGATTTTGATTATATGCTCAATCTCGGATGGGATGATGACCTATTTGGGGTGTGGTAACCTCTTACTGAGCGTTTTATCAAAACGAAATTTGGTTGCTTTCTGGTCTAAAGACTGGGAAGCGACCTAATAAGCTTTCTAGTCAATAAGTCGCACTATCTCAGTATAGTTACCAATTCCCAGTCGCCTTCATCCAGCGACTTTTTTTATTGTGCAAAATGAAAGGAAGTTATAATAATGCAGAAGATATTAATTGTTGCATTTATATTGTGCAGTTGTACTAATGTCTATAATAACAATAGAGAAATATATCAAAGAAATTTAAATCAGCTATTAGAAACAGCAACAGATAAAGATTATGGAGAATTACCTAAAGATTATAAAATTGCTACAGAAATATCAATTAAGTTGTTTTTAAAAGATCCGGATAGCGTTAAATTTAAATGGGGAGAGCCTTATAAATGTAATTTCCCAGAAAGCAAAAATTCTACAGCTCCATTGTTAGGTTGGTGTTTTCGTGTATATTATAATGCTAAAAATAGTTTTGGAGCATATACAGGATATAAAATGGAAGAATTTCGCCTGCGTAAAGGAAGAATACATTCCGTTTGTGAAAATACCCAATTGGGATTGGTTTGTTCCAGATAGCAAAACTAGAAACAGATATTTTTTTTGATAGTTTGCAGGTATGTAAATAAATAGCATATTGTAAATAATAATTAATAGAGGAGACAATGAAAGTAAATCCTGTCGTAAAATGTGGTTATGATGGTTCATCAATTATTTCTTCATTAGATTCTTTTTATATTAGTGCAAGAGTTAATTTTGCAACGTATATCATACCTATGTATATGGAGCTTCTTTATTTGAAGCATATTAAAAACTTGTTGTCTCAAAATCTTAAAAGTGATGAATTTTTACATTGTTTTCAAAAAGAAAACTTCTCTTTATTGACATCGTATATTTTGATGCTACACGATACGATTATCTTGAAAATATGTCGGATAACAGATGATGATAAGTATAAAGACGATCAAAATATGAAAGCATTTTTGAAAAAAATTACTTGTTGTGAAACGAATGATGATTATAAAATAGTATCAGGTATTTACACAAAATATAAAGATGTTAGAAATAAAAAGTTAGCTCATTCTACAAATGTAAATTTTACAGAAAATGTAGGTTGTAGAAAGGAAAAAGGAAATATATTTAGAGAAATAAAACATAAAGATTTGTATCATTTTGATGAATTAGAAAAGGATATAAAGCAAATTGGAAATATTGTTCAAAAGTATGCAAACTTATTAGACGTTAAGATGGCTAGCATTGATGAACAGCTAAAAAAGAATCATGTTGATTTGCCTAAAATAACATCAGAATATATTAAAGAAAAAAGTCTGTTTTCTCCACTCTTGTAGGTCGTTAACATATAATCTCATTTTATAACGTTGAAAGAGTGACTGTTTGTGTCAATATTGCCTCATTAGTATTTTATTCCAAATGTGTTCAAAATAAAAATGAAACAAAAACAATCGTTTAAAGAAAAATAGTTCGAACAAGTCAGAAAAATAGTTTTTTTGAAATATTTAAGTTCTAGCCGTAAAATATCCTTAAAAAAACAAGAGGTTAGACATCAAAATCTAACCTCTGTTCAGTGTGGCTGGGGTGGCAGGATTCGAACCTACGAATGTCGGCACCAAAAGCCGATGCCTTACCACTTGGCGACACCCCATTAAAAAAATACCGTTTAAAACAACTCCAAACCATTTCTGCCGGCAGCCGCAATAATGCTAAAATGCTTAGGCAGGCGTTTTTGGAATTATTTGCTCTATATCTATGCTAAAAAATCCATTATTGCAAGCATTTTATTTGGTTCTTTTGATTATTTTCTTCTTTTCCTCGCGGGCTTTGAGTTCATCCAGGTCCCGTTCCGTTGCGATTTTATCCAGAATGGTTTTAACAACCTTGTCAATATCCTTGTTTTCGCGGTAATCGGCGGGCAGGGCGAAATTGACCCTGCCGTCGGAAAGCAGTTTGACCGCCTGTTTTTTGTTTTTGCTCTTTGGCGTATAGACGGCGATGGCGTTGCCGTTTCTTTCTTTGACCAGTCGCATGGACGGAATGTCGGTCATTCCGTCGCCGAAATATATCATTCGTGTAAACGGTATCGGGCGTTCGTCGTCAGGCATGAATTCGTTGACGGCGCGGTCTTCCAGTTTGCCGAGCCCTTTGTTGATTTTGGAAAGATACTGGGTTTTGGTCGAATAGTTAACAACCCTGGCCGGCCAGACCGGGCAGCCGTCCTCGTCATAAGCATAGCTGCAGCCGAATACGTCGGTAAAATATTTGCGGATGGAACAGCCCGCGATAATTTCTTCATATCCGGCGGAAATGATATAATGTTCGATTTCCAGATCCAAAGCCGCGCCAAAGCGGTCAATCCGCTCAAACCAGGTTTCGACGCCTTCAAAATATTCAATGTTCTGCCCGCAGCGAAAAAAGTTTTCTTTCGTCAGCTTGACGCCTTTTTCTTTGGCCGTTTTGGTAAAGTAATACATACTGCCGGTAACCTGATCGGCACAGTTGTCGACAGACCATTGGTTGGCTTTTTTCCAAAAGGCTTTCGGTTTCATGCCGAGTTCCGGAATCAGGCCGTAGTTCTGCATGTCGCAGGTGCTCAGCGTTCCGTCGAAGTCATAAATCAAAGCGACTTTGGTTGAATTCTTAGCCATTTTTGTATTATCTCCCTTGCTTTTTGAATTTAATTATACTACAACAAATAAGTTAAAATTTAATCAATATTTTATGGACAAGGATTTAGAAAATGGTTGCTAAAACAATGGATCAGCTTGTATCGCTGTGCAAACGCCGCGGGTTTATTTTCCAAAACGCCGATATTTACGGCGGTTTGCAGGGCGTGTATGACTACGGTCCGTTGGGCGTTGAGCTGAAGAACAACCTCAAAAGCGCCTGGTGGCGCGCCATGGTCTATGAGCGTGACGATATTGAGGGTTTGGACGCCGCCATTTTGACCAATCGCAAAGTTCTGCATTATTCCGGGCATGAAGACACTTTTTCCGATCCGATGACCGACTGCAAGAAATGCAAGGGACGATTTCGCGCCGATCATATTAAAAACGGCAAGTGTCCGAACTGCGGCTCGACCGAGCTGACCGAGCCCCGTCCGTTCAATCTGATGTTTAAAACCGCCATCGGTCCGGTTGACGACGGTTCGGTTTTCGGCTATCTGCGTCCGGAAACCGCTCAGGCGATTTTTACCCAGTTCCGCAACGTCGTTGACGCCACCTCCCGCAAGCTGCCGTTCGGCATCGCCCAAATTGGCAAGTCTTTCCGCAACGAAATTACGCCGCGCAACTTCATTTTTCGCGTTCGCGAGTTTGAGCAGGCGGAATTGGAATATTTCGTTATGCCGGGCGAAGACGAAAAATGGCATGAATATTGGAAGGAAGCCCGTATCAAATGGTGGGAAGAGCAGGGGTTGAAGCGTGAAAACATCAATATTTATACGACCCCGAAAGAGGACCTCGCGCATTATGCCAAAGCCTGCTATGACATCGAATATCAGTTTCCGCACGGCATGGAAGAGCTTGAAGGCATTGCCAATCGCACCGATTATGACCTTGGCAACCATACCAAGGCGCAGGAGGAAATGAACCTGACGTCGCATTGTCATCCCAACCCGGATTCAACCCAGAAACTCTGCATTATGGACGACAGCAACAAATGGGTTGTTCCCTTCGTCATTGAGCCGTCCATGGGTGTTGACCGCGGCGTTTTGGCCGTTATGACCGAGGCTTACGAAGAAGAGGATTTGGGCGGAGGCAACAGCCGTATCGTGCTGAAACTCAAAAAACATCTGGCGCCGATTAAGGTTGCCGTTATCCCGCTGAAGAAGAACAATGAGGCGATTATGAACAAATGCCATGAGATTAAGCAGAACCTACTGAAACTCGGTATCGGCCGCGTTGCGCTGGAAAATACCGGCAACATCGGCAAGGCTTACCGTCGCCATGATGAGGTCGGAACCCCGCTCTGTATCACGGTCGATTTTGAAACCATCGAAAATCAGCCGGAAAGCGTAACCGTCCGCGACCGCGACACCATGGAACAGCATCGCGTTAATATTGCCGACCTGCCGGCTTATCTCCGCGAATACTTCCTTTAATAAAAAGCCCCTCGGTAAGGGGCTTTTTATTTAGTTTGTCAGAGCGTCGGTTTCGGCTTCGTCGCGAAGGATTTCGCCATATAATTCCATTCCGCCGTTTAAAATGTAAATATTGTCAAAGCCGCGGTTTTCGAGAATTCTGGCCGCTGCATAAGAGCCAGCGCCGTAGCGGCAGTAAAGTACGACTTTCTTTTCGTGCGGAATGGCGTCAAGGTTGTTGCGGAGTGCGGTCAACGGGATATTTACCGCGTTTTCGATATGTCCGGCGTCAAAATCCTGCGGCGTGCGGATGTCAATCAGCATAATTTCGTCTTTAAGTTCCTGCAGGTCTTTGTAATTAACGGTTTTGACGCGTTCGGAGAGAAGATTGTCTGCCATGGAGCCGAGATTGTTGATGACGTCTTTGCCTGCCGAAAACGGCGGCGCATAGGCAAATTCGGCATTTTCAAGCCCGGCGGCATGCATTCCGTTTTGCATAGCCAAAGCCAGAATGTCAATCCTTTTGCTGACGTTTCCTCTGCCGATTGCCTGTGCACCGAGAATTTTGCCGTCGGCATCAAACAGCAGTTTAAGCAGCAGAAGTTCATTGTCCGGCATATAGGCTGAATGGTCAAAACCGTAAAGATTAAAATGTTTGTACGAAATGCCTGCCTTTTTCAGTTTTTCTTCATTGGCGCCGGCGGAGGCTGCCGTCATTTCAAATACCTTGATAATCGACGTGCCGAGGGCATGTTCAAACCGGCTGTCCAAACCGCCCAGGTGGTCGGCAATGACTTTAGCTTCCTTTACGGCCAGTCCGGCCTGTGCCATTCGAACTGGTTGCCGCGTAATGAAATCCGTAACTTCGACGTCGTCGCCGGCCGCATAAATGTCTTTGTCCGAAGTCTGCATATGGTCATCGACCTTAATGCCGCCGCTTTTGCCGATTTCCAAATCGGACATGATTGTCAGTTTCGGATCGGGACGAACGCCGGTGGCAACAACGGCCATGTCGTATTCGATTGTCAAACCGTTGTCTAACGTAACTTTGCTGTCGCCGAAACCGGTCAGACGGCGGTTAAGGTAAAGTCTGAGACCTTTGCCGCGCAGATAGTTATGCAGCGTGGCGGCCATATCGTAGTCAAGTCCCGGAAGCAAATGCGGCGAAGCTTCGACGATGGAAACCTTAAGACCCAGCCGCATCAGGTTTTCGGCCATTTCGACGCCGGTATAGCCGCCGCCCATAATTACGACATTCCGGGGCTGGTTGTATTTGACAAAGTCCTTGATTTTGTAAATTGATTCCAGATTGTTGACGGTAAATATCTGTTCTCCGAGAATGCCGTTGATGTCCGGTCTCAGCTGATAGGCGCCGGTGGCAATAATCAGCTTGTCATAACTTTCCGGTTCCCGGCCTTTAACCGTGACGCTTTTCTCTTTCCGGTTAATAAATTCGACTTCCGCGTTCAAACGGCAGTCGATATTGTATTTCTGCTTCATCTGTTCCGGCGTGGTGCCGATAAGCACTTTGCCGTCTTCGACAATGCCGGAAAGCAAATACGGCAGGCCGCAATTGGACAATGCCAGTTCACCGCTTTTTTCAAAAATGACGATTTCGTCATTTTCGTTCAGACGGCGCAGACGCGTGGCGCAGGCTGTGCCGGCCGCGCCGCCGCCGACAATGGCAATCTTCATCATTCTTCTCCCGGTTGTTTGTTTTCCTTCTAAATAAACATTGCCGGGACGATATCAAGCGCTGAAATGGGAAATTTTCAGCAAAATAACGCCGCTGATGATGAAAATGACGCCGAGCCAGCTGTAAAGGGTGGAACCGTCGCCAAAAAACAGAACGCCGAGCAAAAACGTTCCCATAGCGCCGATACCCGTCCAAACGGCATAGGCGACGCTGATGGTAATATGTTTCTGTGCCAGATAAAGGAATGCGCCGCTCAGGGTCATGGCGGCCACCGAGAAGACGATCCAGACGATTTTGTGTTCCGACAGATGCGCCATTTTAAAACCAAGCGGCCAGCCGATTTCAAACAGCGCCGCCGTAATCAGATAAATCCAGGCCATGTTGTTCTCCTTACCGGATATATAGTCTTAAAGGCGCATAAAAAAAGAGCCGGAACAGCGTTTGGCTGTTGCGGCTCTTCTTTCTAGTTTTTGCCGAGAGCAATATCCAAAATGTCTTTGGCGCTTTGAGCTTTCCTTATGCCGGAGTGGTCAATGCTCTGCCATAAAAACAGATGGTGCCTGTTTTCTTTCCAGATTGGGCAGGTAACAATGCCGAGACTGTCCGACAAGTGGCGGGGATTGTCATCAATGAAGAAAACTTCGTCATATCCCGCCGCGGCTTGCCGCAAGGCGTCTTCCTTGGTCTGCTTCATGCCGACACAAATGATTTTTTCAAAACAGTCGGCATAATGCTCTTCAATGTTTTTGCGCCGTTGTGCAGCAAAATTCGGATCGCTGGAACTGATGATGGCCAGGTCGAAACAGCGGTCACGCAGCTCAAACACCAACTCGGGCATTCCTTTAACCGGCAGCAGGTTTCTGAAAGTCTGCGACTGATGAAAATAGTCTCCGAATTCCAGATACGGCTCGGGATCATGCAGGAAATCCTCAATGATGTTGTCCCAGTCTTCATCGCTTAGTGACATGCCGTGATAATTGGCAAATACAGCTCTCATTGATGTCCACAGGTCTAACAAAACGCCGTCGACATCGAAAATAAATAATCGTTTCATGAATACATATTTAAAAAGTGACACAATAGATACTGAGTTAGAAACTTATTATGTATTGTGTCAAAATTTTTGTCAAGAGTCGTCGATAACCTTTTTCAGGCTGTCGTCGGCATAATACCCGGCGCGTACGGCTGCTTTGCGTATTTCCGGCGGTTTATCCAGATTTTTGCGCTCCAGGCCGATGTTCATTTCCTTGATTCTTGCCTCCTGTGCCAGCCATTCGGGATTCGCTTCTGCCGGGGCAGGACGGTTTTGCTTTTTGAAGTTCTTTAATCCCATGGCGGCCATCATTTCCCGGATGGCGGTCTGCTGCATATGCGTCAGTCCGCCGGTGCCGCCTTTCTTGCTGCGGGCTTTGCGAATAAGCGCCAGCCGCAGGTTGGTAAAAAAACGGTAACGGAAATTGAGCAGCGTCCGCCGGATAATGTGCGTAATGTCCGTATGACGCAGTTTCTGAAACTGATAGGTCTGAGCCAGCATAATTCCCTTGGTAATCTGCCGCTTCAGTTTTTCACGGTTGCGATGCTCTTCAACCATGTAACAACGGCGGATTTTCTGTTTGAAAAGGAGTTTTCCCTCATCGTCCGTGCCGCTGTCATGACGCAGATGCCGCAAAGCCCTGCGGCGGGAAAACGTTTTGGAAATCAGTCTGATAACGGCCGCAGCCGACAATACCGCCAGAATTGCCGCGGCGAACATAAACGGAGAAAGATATTGTACGTCATTGTTCATAAAAGCATTATACCCGAATATTTTTGAAACACAACACTTTGCTGTTTTTTGCTTGACTCTCGGCGCAAAAGCTTATATAAAGCAGAAAATTAATAAGGTTTTTTACCAAAGGACAAGACCAAAACTTATACACGCCGAGGCGTGCCGCCAGTCAGCGAGGGTTCGCACACTGGCGTGCAATAGTATGTAGGCACGGGTTTTGAAACGGGTGCAAGGGAGCATCGCGGTTTCGGGGCACGATGTCGACAGGTTGGCGCTCAGGCCGTCGCCTGCGTGCAATAGTATGTAGGCATGGGTTTTGAAACGGGTGCAAGGGAGCATCGCGGTTTCGGGGCACGATGTCGACAGGTTGGCGCTCAGGCCGTCGCCTGCGTGCAATAGTATATAGGTAAGGGTTTTGTAGACAGAAGGAATAAAACGATTTTTGAAACGCTGACAGATAAACTGGGTTCCGTCTTTTCCAAAATTACCTCCAGGGGTGTTTTGAGCGAAAAGGACATTGACGACGCCATGCGCGAAATCCGCATTGCGCTGCTGGAAGCCGATGTTTCGCTGCCGGTGGTAAAGGAATTCATTGCCAAAGTCAAGGAACAGTCCGTCGGCGAGAAGGTTGTCCGTTCGATTCAGCCCGGGCAGATGGTGGTCAAAATCGTCCATGACGAACTGGTACGGCTGCTCGGCGGCGAAGGTTCCGAACTGAATTTGAACGCCGTTCCGCCGGCATGTATTCTGATGGTTGGCTTGCAGGGTTCCGGCAAAACCACGACTTCGGCCAAAATTGCCAACCGGCTGAAGAACAAAAAGAAAGTCATGCTGGTTTCGTTGGACATTTATCGCCCGGCCGCGCAGGAACAGCTGGCGCAGCTGGCTGAACAGACCGGCGTTTACGCTTTGCCGGTCATTAAAGGCGAAAAGCCGGCCGAAACGACCAGAAGGGCAATCAGCGAAGGCAAAAAGGGCGGCTTTGACGTTATTATTCTGGACTCCGCCGGTCGTCTGCACATTGACGAAGAGTTGATGAACGAAGTCGTCGAAGTCAAAAAAATTGCCAATCCGGTTGAAACCTTGCTGCTGGCCGATGCGATGATTGGTCAGGATTCTTGCACGGTAGCCCGCGAATTTAACGAAAAAGTCGGTATTACCGGTATTGTGCTCACGCGTATCGACGGTTCGGCCCGTGCCGGCGCGGCGCTGTCGATGAAGATGGTTGCCGGCGTGCCGATAAAGTTTTTGGGCACCGGCGAAAAGATAGACGAGTTTGAGGAGTTTCATCCCGACCGTCTGGCCGGCCGCATCCTGGGGCAGGGCGACGTCGTGTCTTTGGTCGAGAAGGCCATTGAGAACGTAGACCGGGACGAAGCCGAAAAAATGGCGCAGAAGATGATGAAAGGCAAGTTTGACCTGGAAGATATGCTTGCGCAGTTAAGACAGATTCAAAAGCTGGGAAGCATGGGCAGCCTGATTGGCATGATACCCGGGCTTTCCAGATTTAAAAACCAGATTGAACAGGCCGGCGTCGGCGACAGTCTGGTCAAAAAGCAGGAAGCGATAATCCTTTCCATGACGGCAAAGGAGCGCCGCAATCCTGATTTAATAAAGGCCTCGCGCAAAAAACGCATTGCGGCGGGTGCCGGTGTTGAAGTTCATGAGGTTAACAAACTGCTTAAGTCTTATGAGCAGATGTCAGCCATGATGAAGAGAATGGGCAGGATGGGCGGCATGAAGGCTTTGGCCGGCATGGGCGGTCTGTCCGGCCTTAAAAATGGTCCGTTGGGCGGAATGCTCGGCGGAATGGGTAATCGGTTTCCGTTTTAGCCATAAGGCGGATGCCGGAACTTAAATTAACTGAAGAAAGGACAAAAAAATGGCAGTTCGTATCAGACTATCCCGCGGTGGTTCCAAAAAGCGCCCCTTCTACAAAGTAGTGGCCGCTGATCAGAGAGCTCCCCGTGATGGCAGATTCATTGAAAAATTAGGCACGTTTAATCCTCTGTTGCCGAAAGATCATGCAGAGAGATTCGTCATCAACGAAGAAAGAGTTAAATATTGGCTCGGAAACGGCGCACAGCCGACCGAAAGAATGCAGAAAATGCTGTCTGCCCTCGGTCTGTGCTCTGCTCCGGTAATCCGTGAACAGCCGAAGAAATCTGCTCCGAAAGCCAAGGCTCAGGAAAGAATGAAAGAAAAAGCCGAGAAAGCTGCCGCTGCTGCCGAAGCTGCTGCTCAGGCCGCTGCCGAACCCGCTTCCGAAGAAGCTCAGGCTTAATCTGATTTTGCTTTGTTATTTTTAGGAAAACAGCTTTTTTAAACCGGAAAAAGAGATGGAAAGATCAGAACGGATTTGTTTGGGGGCAGTCGTCGGCGTCCATGGTATTAAAGGCGAGGTTAAAGTTAAGAGCTTTACCGAAGTCGACCGTGACCTCGACAAATACGGCCCGGTTGAAAACAAGGCCGGCGATAAGGTTTTTTCCGTCAAGGTAACCGGACATTCCAAGGAGCTGCTGCGGGTAAAGATTAAAGGCGTGGATGACCGCAATCTTGCCGAAACGCTTGTCGGAATGGAATTCTACGTCAGCAAAAGCGCTTTGCCCGAACCGGAAGAAGACGAATATTACCATGCCGATTTGATTGGTTTGACGGTAAGGGAAAAAATTTCCGGTAAGGAGGCGGGAACGGTTGCCGGAGTTTATAACTTCGGAGCCGGAGACATTCTCGAACTCAAGCTCAAAGAGAGCGGGCGGTTAGAGATGATACCGTTTACGAAGCAGTACGTTCCGGTCGTGAATGTTAAAGAAGGCTTTATTATTGTTGAATCTGCGATAATGAACTTTGCTCAAGATGATGCAGAGGAAGAAGTTTCCGATGAAGGTTAAAATACTGACCATATTCCCGGAGATTTTTCCGGGGTTTCTCGGTTGTTCCTTAACCGGAAAGGCCTTGGACAGGGGGCTGTGGAAACTTGAAACCGTTAATATCCGCGACTATGCTTTTGACAGGCACGGTTCGGTAGACGACACTCCCTGCGGAGGCGGAGCCGGTATGATTATGCGTCCCGATGTCCTCGATGCGGCACTCAAAGCCAATTATGACAAGGGCCGTCTGATTTATATGTCCCCTCGCGGAGAGCCTCTTACCCAGGCTAAAGTTCATGAACTGTCATTGGAAGAAGAAATTACCGTTGTCTGCGGCCGGTTTGAAGGCGTTGACGAGCGTGTGCTCGAAGCCCGCAATATCGAAGAAATCAGCATCGGCGATTATATTCTTACCGGGGGCGAGCAGGCGGCTATGATTATGCTGGATGCTGTTGTCAGATTGATTCCGGGGGTTCTCGGCAACGCTGAATCGACGGCCGACGAAAGTTTCGAAAACGGGCTTCTCGAGCATCCGCAGTATACACGGCCGATAGTTTGGGACGGACGCGAAGTACCGGAGGTTCTTTTAAGCGGACATCATCAGAATATTGCCGATTGGCGGCACGAAAAAGCAATGGAAGTAACAAAGCGCAAACGGCCGGACCTTTATAAGAAATATCTTGATTCTAAAAAGGTTTAGGTATATAGAGAACTTAAATAATTAAAAGGGTAAAACTAATGAACATTATCGAAAACTTAGAAAAAGAGCAGATGGAAAAGCTCACGGCAGGTAAAAACATCCCGAACTTTAAGCCGGGTGATACCTTGAAAGTTCATACCAAAGTTAAGGAAGGCGATCGCGAACGTATTCAGGTTTATGAAGGTGTTTGCATCGCTCGCAAAAACGACGGTCTGAACTCTTCTTTCACGGTCAGAAAGATTTCTTTCGGCGAAGGCGTAGAGCGTGTGTTCCCGCTGTATTCTCCGAATGTAGCCAAAATCGAAGTCGCCCGTATCGGTAAGGTACGTCGTGCGAAACTGTACTTCCTGCGCGCTCTGCGCGGTCGTTCGGCTCGTATTGCCGACGATCTGGCCGCAGCCGCCAAGGCTCGTGAAGAAAACAAAGACGCCGAATAAGCGTTTTTATGCACAAAAACCTCCCAGCTTCCAAAGCTGGGAGGTTTTTGCATATGAAATTAACATAAAGTCAGTAAAAAACGGTTAGTTTTCTTAATATGATACAAAATAGACATAAAAGATAGCCGCTCAAAATATTTGTATAAACTAAAAAATTAATAGATTTTAGAGCGTCAAATTAATTGATTATGGGGTGTTATTCGGTACAATAAATTTATAAAAAATATTGTCATCGGAAGAAAATGAAAAAACTATATGCGCTAATGCCTATTGGTAGCAGGCTTTCCAACAGTTGTACCTTTATAAGTAAAAACAAGCGCTTTTTATTTGTCGTGCTTTCCTTGGCTTTGTTGGAAATTTCGTTTTTGCGGGACTTTATATATTTTGAAAAAACAGGGCTGGATCCATCCTGGATGTGGGCGATGAACAATATTTTTGCATTTGTTCCCGGAAAGGACTGGGCTTTCACTTATGGGCCTCTGGGGTTTATGTTTGTCCCGCAAATGGTTGGAAACAACGTATTCTGGGCAAATTTGCTTAACAATTTTCTGCCGGTCAGTTTATTGATTGGAGGCGTAGGATATCTGATATTTCGTCAGTACCGGTTAGATGGAAAAAGTGCGCTTTTCCGGGCTTCCGTCTTGCTGGGATTTTGGTTGCTGTTCTTTCCTTTGCCTTATCATTGGGAATTGGTATCTTTTGTTCTGTCTGTGTGTTTGCTGTCTTTAACCGGTAAAATCAAAATTTTTAGAGTGCTTTCGGTTGTTTCCGGTGCTTTGTTGGCATTTACGTTGCTTCTCAAATTTAATGTTTTTGTATGCAATACGCTCATATATTCGTTTCTTGCGCTTATTTTTTTGTTTAAAGACCGGCGTTTATTTTGGAATTTTGCCTTTGGCGCCGGGACGGCTTTTCTGGTTGGACTTGTTTTAGCTATTGTTTTTATTTTTAAGAATCCGGCAAATTTTGCTGAATGGTTGGCAGCCTGTTTAGATATTTCGTCATATTTCAGCCAGGTCATGATTTGGAGCGTAAGGGGGTATCCTCTTTTATATATTGCGCTCTTATTGCTTGTTTTGTATTTGCTGCTTTTGGGAGTTTGTTTTTTTAGAAATAAAGAATGTTTTAATTTGCTTTTTATCGGACTTCCTTTAGCGTTTTTTTCTTTTAAATGCGGTTTTGTCAGGGCCGACTCTGTTCATCTGATAACATTTTTTACGCTGTTTTTCTATTTATGTAGTTTGATTTTGTTTTTAACTTACAAACGGGATAAAAACAATGTCTTCGTCTGGCAATTGACCGTTTTCTATATTGTGTTTGGGGCTTGTGTTCAATTATTTTCAACCCTGCAAGTAAATTTTGAACGAGCTTTATCTGTAGAACGGCAGCTGGATGTTCTGAAAAACTATGCTGAAGTTAGGCGTCAACAATATGCAACGCGGAAACTGCCGCAAAGCTGGCTTGATATAATCGGCAAACAAACAGTTGAAGCGCTTCCTTATGAGCTGTCATATATTCCGGCCAATGAACTCAATTGGAAAATCAATCCGATTATACAATTATATTCGGCCTATTCGAAACGATTAGATGAAAAAAGCGCCGCGTCATTTTCCGAAGACACCCGCGCAGGTTTTATAATAACCGAATTTTCGGCGATTGACGGGCGAAATATGATATTGGATACACCCGCTACATGGCGTGCGATTCGGCAGAATTATAAGGTTAGCCAAAAAGATGACCGTAAAATTTTACTCCAAAAGCGGACAAATGCTGAAAAGGCCAAATTTGTACCGGTCAAATGTAAAAATATATCGCTTAATCAAAAAATAAGAGTTTCTGACCTGAAAAGAAAAGGCGGTTTGCTTTATGCTTCATTAGCTGTTCGCCCCACATTATGGGGACGTGTCCGAACTTTCCTATTTAAAGCTGCGCCGGTATTGATGGTTGTTCGCCGTTCGGATAAAACGGTAAAAATATATAAGCTGGCACCGGACACTTTGCAAAATCCTTTTCCGATATCCTTAATCCCTGACAATATTTCAGAATTTCATGATTTGCTGACTGGACAGGATAAAGGATTGATTACCGAATTTCTGATTTTTGCCGATGAAGATAACTGGCAGAAGAAAATACAGATGAAGTTGTATAAAAGGGAATTTGAAAATGACTGATAAAAAAGTTGGTATCATCGGAGGATGCGGACATGTCGGTATACCGCTGGGATTAGTCTTGGCAGATAACGGCTGTCGGGTTACTTTGATTGACACCAATCAAAATGCGGTTGATAAGATAAATTCGCATGAACTGCCGTTTCTTGAGGAAGGAGCCGAAGCGGTGCTGCGCCGTTGCGGTGGTAAAAGTCTGTTTGCAACGACAGATATACAAGAAGTCCGTAAGCAGGATGTGATTATTTTTGTGGTCGGTACGCCGGTCGATGAGCATCTGTCCCCGAAAATAAATGATGTTTTGAATGTTATTAAAGCTTATATGCCTTTTTTAAGAAAAAATCAGTTGGTTGTTTTGCGGAGTACTGTTTTCCCCGGTGTTACGGCAGTGGTTTACGATTTGTTATTACAACATTTTGAAAATCCCAAATTAGCGTTTTGTCCGGAACGTATTGTGCAGGGAAAAGGTATTCGGGAACTTTACGCCTTGCCGCAGATTGTGTCCGGTATCGGCGAAAAGGCTGTTGCCGAGGCCGCGGATCTTTTTTCTGCGTTTTCGCCGAAAATTGTTTATTTGGAACCTCGGGAAGCCGAACTTGCCAAACTGATGACAAACACTTGGCGATATATTGAGTTTGCAATAGCAAACCAGTTTTATATGTTGACCGAAAGGGAAGGAATGGATTTCTATAAAATTTTAAATGCTGTTAAGAATGAGTATCCCAGAGCACGGCATTATGCTTCGGCCGGTCTTGCGGCAGGACCGTGTTTATTTAAAGATTGTATGCAAATGGTGGCTTTTTCTAACAATCAGTTCTTCTTAGGAACTTCGGCAATGCTTGTTAACGAAGGTCTGCCAAAGTTTTTGGTTGAACGGATGGAACAAAAAATAAACGGTTTGGCTCATAAAAAAATTGCCTTGTTGGGAATGACTTTTAAGCCGGATAATGATGACACCAGGGAGAGTTTGTCTTTTAAGTTGAAAAAAGAATTAGAGTTTAAGATGGCTGAGGTTTTGCCCGTGGATCCTTATGTGGAAGGCATGATGAATCTGAAGGAAGCGATAGATAAAGCCGATGGCGTGATTCTGGGCGTTCCTCATCGGGAGTTTAGAAATTTAAAAATAGGCAAGCCCTATGTCGATTGTTGGAATATATGGCGTTCATAAGCGTTTTAAGGAGAAAAAGTTGAAAATTTTGGTAACGGGTTCGGCAGGATTTATTTGCGGATATACAATTGAAGAATTATTAAACAACGGACACGAAATTGTCGGAATTGATAATTATTCAAAATATGGAAAAATAAAAAAGTCGTATGATAGCCATCCTCATTACACTTTTGTGGAAGATGATGTTAAAAATACGTCATTAATAAAAGAATTAATCGCAGATTGTGACCAGGTTCTGGCCGGGGCAGCCATGGTTGGGGGAATCTCCTACTTCCATAAAAACGCATATGATTTATTGGCGGAAAATGAACGGATTATGGCTTCGACGTTTGAGGCGGCAATTTGGGCATATCAACATAAAAAATTGCAGAAAATAAATGTGTTGTCATCATCAATGGTTTATGAGTCGGCAACGAAGTGGCCGTCAAAAGAAGGCGATGAACGCCTGATGCCGCCGCCAAACAGCACTTACGGGTTTCAGAAATTGGCATGTGAATATTATTGTCAGGGCGCATTTGAGCAATATGGTCTTCCATATACCATTATACGCCCGTTTAATTGTGTAGGAATTGGCGAGAAAAAGGCGTTGTGTGATGGGGAAATTTACTCGGGAAATGTAAAATTGGCAATGAGCCACGTTGTGCCGGATATCATAAAAAAAGTTTTGCTGGGACAAAATCCTTTGCATATCTTGGGCGAAGGAAATCAAATCCGTCATTATACCTATGCCGGAGATTTAGCGCGGGGAATTCGTTTATGTATAGAGCGTCAGGAGGCAATAAACCAGGATTTTAATTTATCTGCGGCAACATCAACGACAGTCCTGGAACTGGCAGAAATGATTTGGAGCAGGATTAATCCGAAACAACCGTTTGCCTGTGTTAGTGATAAGCCGTTTAAATATGATGTCCGGAAAAGAGTTCCTGATGTAAGCAAAGCGGCAGATTTGTTGGGATTTGAGGCTAAAACCTCTTTAGATGCAATGTTGGATGAACTTATTCCATGGATTAAAACCCAAATAGAACTGGGAGGGATTTAGTGTTTTGACAAAAAAATTATCGGCATCGGTTTGATGATGTTTTGTTCTGGGAGCAAAGCCGTTTATTGTGATGGAGAAAATGGGTGATTGATGTTTCTATCGTGATTCCGGTATATAATGAAGCGGAGAATATTATCGAAACGCTGACAAACATTGAGAATAAGCTGTTGTTTGCCCATGAAATTTTAATTGTTTATGATATGGATAATGACAACACGCTGCCGGTTGTCAAAAGCTTTCCGCCGCAGGAAAGGTGTCAAATCAGGTTGTTAAAAAATAAATATCGGTCCGGAGCGCTTAATGCTGTCAAAACCGGCTTTGAGGAAGCCGACGGCGAGATGATAATTGTTACCATGGCCGATTTGTCTGATGCCCCGGAAACCATTAACGAAATGGTGCAAAAAGCAAAAGACGAACAGGCCGATATTGTTTGCGGCTCTCGTTATATGAAAGGCGGAAGACAAATTGGCGGCGGCTTTGTTAAGTCGACATTATCGCGTTGTGCCGGATATTCTCTGCGTTACCTCGCCGGGGTTCCGACACATGATGCAACCAATAGCTTTAAGCTGTATAAAAAATCGTTTTTAAGCCAACAGACCATTGAAAGCAGCGGTGGCTTTGAGTTGGGATTGGAGCTGGTAATCAAGGCTTTTTTGCAAGGTTATAAAATAGCTGAAGTCCCGACCGTTTGGCGGGATAGAAAAAATGGCAGGAGTCATTTTCAACTTGTCAGGTGGTTGCCGTTTTATTTAAAATGGTATTTTAAAGCATTTACCAAATAGCCGTCGAAAGCTTTTACCTTTTTATAACTGTTGCTGCAAATGGCAAAATTTACGATGTGTTAACAATGTCTTGCAACCCGATGAGCGGAAGCGAGAGCAGTTTCAATCGAACAGGGCCAGTTTTTCATGGTCCAGTCGCCGGCAATAAGCATATTTTTCCATGCCGTGCGGCAGTCGGCCGGGCGTTGGGCATTGTTGCGCCGATCCTGCCGGATGGTCGCCCTTTTATGCCGCAGAACCCTGTAAGGCGGCAGAAAGGCTGCGGCATGGCCGCGCAGGGCGCAGATTTCCTTCCAGACTTCCAAGGCCAGATTACGGTCGGAAAAGTTTAGTTCGCCGCTGTTGCTGATTGTAACGGCGGTCACTCCGGGAGACGTAAACAGCCACTGTGCCGCAGAACCGGACAATCCCAGAAAATCGCTGCCGCCGGGCAGGCTTATCTGCATGCTGGTTCGGTAAAAGACATTGGTAATTTCGTTGTATTCAAAATCATACCCGCCAAATATTTTTGTATAATTGTGCGCGTCCATTGCCGCAATGACTTTGTCCTGCGGCAGCAGGGCAATGTTTTCTTTGTTGAAGATCAGTTTATAAAGATAACCGTCTTGGGCGGCAAAGCCGGTCAGTTTCCGCCCGGATTTTACATTAAGCCCTTTGCACAACGGCCTGATCAGGCAATCGCTCAAATCGCCGCGGGAGAACCAGACCTTCAGCTGTCCGGACGTAAAGGGAAACAGCTTGCCGAGCGTTTTGGCGATGATGCCGGGAGCAGCCCTGTCCGGCGGCAGGTTGAACAAAGCCAGAGACTTTTCTTTGAGGTTGGCGAATTGCCCGGCATTTATTCTCTTTGCGGCCATATCATAAAAGACGGCTTTGGCAAATTTTGCGTCTTGGCCGAGATACGCAGCGGCCAGACGGTTGCCGTGCAAAACGGCATGTGTCGCGTTATCCAGAGTTATGCCGAGTTTTGGGTCTGCAAACGAAAAGCAGCGTCCGCCCGGATGCTCCGCCGCCTCATAAACGGTTATTTCCGCTTGCGGATATTTCCGCCGGATAAGCTGCGCCGCCTGTAAGCCGGCAACACCGGCTCCGATAATGTGATATTTGGGCTGAACCGCGGCCATTACGAAGCCAGCAGAGCCTTGACCGCCAGAGCGAGCTTACCGAATCTGCCGATGGTCGGTTTCGGTGAAATTACTTCCCAGCCGCGCTCCTGCATGATGTCGAAATATTTTTTGTAAATGCCGGCAATGATTTTAACCGGACGCGCGGTTTTCTTGTCGAGATATTTGATTAGTTCGTAAGATTTTTTGAAGTCTTCATTGGCAATTTTAGCCAGCTCTTCGCGGGCAATGGCCAGGTTCTTGTCGGTAACGACGGCCCGCGGGTCGGTAGCGGTAATTTCGGCTTTTTGCAGAAACTCGCGCGGAATGTACAGACGATTGCTGAGAGCATCTTCTTTGACGTCGCGCAAAATGTTGGTAATCTGCAGTGCGTTGCCCAGCGAAGAGGAAAGCTCTTCTATCATTTTTTCGTCGCTGCAGCCGAAAATTCGCAGCGAAAGGCTGCCCGGCACGCCTGCCACGCCGCGGCAGTAACGGTAAAAATCGCTGAGCCGGGGCGCCTGCACCGGATTGGGCACGTCCATCGAAATGCTGTCAATCAGACGCAGAAACTCGGATTTCGGCAGTTTGAAACGCATACAGTTTTTATAAATGCGACGGCCGATTTCGGTAGCCGGAACCTTTTTGTCATAGATGTTGTCCAGCTCTTCGCGCCAGGCCTGCAAAAGTTCCTGTTTTTCGGCAATGCTGCTGTCGCCGTCGACAATGTCGTCAATATGCCTGCAAAAGGCATACAAAGTATACATGGCCTCACGTTTGGCCTTGGGCAGAAACCTCATGCTCCAGAAGAAAGATGTCCCTGACTTTCTGACAATTTTTTTTATATCGTTCATACCAGACCTTTTGTCGTCAATGTTTTCGTCTTTGTAAACAAGCCTTTGGCAATGCCGCGGACGGCGGCTGCAATCCAGTCAAATTTCGAAAACTTTATTTCCTTTGCCAAAACATCGCCTTTCTCTAACTTTTTTACCATAATAACGGTTAAGGAAAGGATAACGCCCAGCTCCATCCGGAGCCGCCGGCTTTTTACGATTGAAGGCAGAATTTCCGCCTCTTTGATTAAACCTTGCACTTTTTGCAAAATGGCTTTTTTCAGCTGACTTAACTGCGGCGTTTCCCTGTCGTTGCTCAAATCGCGGACTTTTACGCCGTACTCTTTCAGCATATCAGCAGGAATATACACCCTTTTTAATAATTTTGCATCATATTTTAAATCCTGCAGGTGATTTTGTATCTGCAGCGCGACGCAAAGCGCGGTTCCCGGCAGATAGGTCGAAGGGTTTTCGTCGTGAAGAGCCAGCATGAAACGCCCCACCGGAGCCGCCGACCAGCGACAGTATTCAACCAGCTGTCCCCAGGTTTCGTATTTGTAATTTCTGGCGTCCTGCCTGAAAGCTGTTAATAAGTCGGTCAGTAAGGAAAAAGACAGGTTCTCGCCGATAAAGTCCCTGCGTAGCGTTTTGATAAAAGCAAGTTTGCGGCCCTTGTAGTCGATTCGTTCGTATAAAATGTCTTCCATTTCGCCAAGCTGCAAAAGCTTGTCTTTCATGCTGAGCTTGGGGTTGTCGGCAATGTCGTCGGCGTAACGGGCAAAACGATAATACTGGGCTACCAGCGGCCGCAGCTTCTTGTCAATCAGCAGCGAACCGACCGGAAAATTTTCGTCTTTGGCTTGTTTATGCCTTGTTTTCATTCAGTTTCTCCAGCCAGGGCGACAAATCGGTCAGCGCCCGTTCGCAATAGGCGGTTTTACGCTCTGAACCTTTAATTTTGCGGAATTTTCCGCTGGCTGTCTTTTCGCCCGAAATAGTCGGGAAGATACCGAAGTTAATATTCATCGGCTGATAATTTTCAACGTTGGTGTCATCGGTCAGGTGTGAAAGCATGGCCCCGAAAGCGGTGGTGCGCGGCGGCAGCGCCGGCATCCGGCCCGCGGTTTCCGTTGCGGCGAAATATCCGGCCAGCAGCCCGACGGCCGCGCTTTCGATATAGCCTTCGCAGCCGGTAATCTGCCCGGCGAAGCTGATATGCGGCAGCTTCTTCAGCCGCAGAAACTCGTCCAACAGCACCGGACTTTTGATGAACGTGTTTTTATGAATGCCTCCCAATCGTGCAAATTCAGCTTTTTCCAGTCCGGGAATCATTCGGAAAATCCGTTCCTGCTCGCCGTACTTCATTTTGGTCTGAAAGCCGACCATGTTGCGCAGCGTGTCTTCCTTGTTGTCCTGCCGCAACTGAACCACGGCGTAGGGCTTTTCGCTGTTGTGCGGATTCGTCAGGCCGACCGGTTTCATCGGGCCGAAAACCAGCGTTTCGATACCGCGTTCGGCCATTACTTCAACCGGCAGGCAGCCGTCAAAATACTGTGCCTCTTCAAAATCGTGAAACTCGACTTTCTGCGCTTTCAGCAGTTCGTCGACAAAGCGGTAATATTCTTCTTTCGAAAGCGGGCAGTTGATGTAGTCCAGCCTGTCGCCCTTGTCATAGCGGGATTGATACCAGGCTTTTGAAAAGTCGATGCTGTCCTTGAAAACGACCGGGGCAATCGCGTCATAAAACGACAGCGCCTGATGGTCGGTTTTTTCCAAAATGGTGTGCGCCAGCTTGTCGCTGGTCAGCGGTCCGGTGGCAATAATCGTCCGTCCGAAGTCTTCGCCGGGAAGCTCGCCGATTTCTTCATGTCTGACGCTGATGAGCGGATGGCTTTTGATCTTTTGCGTTATCAGGGCTGCAAAACCGTCCCTGTCGACGGCCAGCGCGCCGCCCGCGGGAACTTTCGTCTGGTCGGCGCATTCCATAACCAGCGACCCGGCACGGCGCATTTCTTCATGCATCAGGCCCACGGCGTTGTGCAGATAATCGTCCGAGCGCAGGGAATTTGAGCAGACCAGTTCGGCAAAGTCAGCGTTTTTGTGAGCCGGCGAATATTTCTGCGGTTTCATTTCGTGCAGGACAACGCCGATGCCGCGGCGGGCAATCTGCCACGCGGCCTCGCAGCCGGCCAGTCCGGCCCCGATGACGTGAATGGTTTTGTCTTTCATCTTTACCCCCTGAAGTTATCGGAAATTTAGCTTTTTTTCTGTTTTTTGTAAACCAAAATTTTAGCATTCTTCTTATTGATAACTTACAGCTAACGCTTTGCTAATTTGCAAAAAACGGATATAGTAGGCGGATAGGAAAGGATGCGATTCTGTAATGATGCGAAAATTTTGGGTCATATTCGGCTTTTGTGCCGCTTTTTGGGCAGCTTCGCCGCAGGCTGACGAAGAGTATGATCCTGCCGTTTATCCGGAGCTGGCCGAAAACGAAGCCCGTGCCAATGAAGGGCTGCCGCCGCTGCAGGCTCCGGTGCCCGCCTCCATGGCTCAAACGTCTTTGTCGCCGACCCGCAATGGTTCCGTGATTGACGCTCCCAGGTTTGTAGAGGAGGCCGACATGAATTTTGACGACGTCGGCAATGCGCTGGGCGAAGAAGAAAGCGGATCCGCCGCGCCGGCCGATATTCCGATGCTGCAGAAATCGCCGGTGCTGCTGAATCAGCCGACGGCCGCCGCGCCTGACGCGGCTTCTCCCTCAGCCGCCGGAGAAACAGGAGAAATAAAAGTCGACGCCGCACAGCCTCTGACCGAAAACCTGAAGGAAAGCGGCAGTGGCGACGGCAAACTGCCGCTGCCCAAAGTCAGCGGCACCTGGATTAACAAGTTGGCCGCGACGGCGGAGGGAAAAACTGCCGCACCGCAGACGTCGGCGGCGACGGCGGCATCTTCTCCGGAAACCGATTTGGAAACCATGGTTGAAAAGGCCAAGCGCCGTAATCAGCGCTCCAACGCTTCGGTCTTTGACATATCCGGCGCCATGCTCCGCATGTCTTTTCAGCAGATAGACGATACGCTTACCCGCCGGGGATTTCGCCGCAGCATGCAGAAAATGGACATCCCGAACTTTATTCGCTGGCGCAATGAGGATAAATGCCGCGCCGCCGGCGTTGTCGGTTACGAAAGGTTGGAAAACTGCGTTATAAAAATAGCCAAACGCGACAAGCATCAGTATGTCGAAACCGCCTCCTATGCCAAATACGACACCAAGGAAAGCATCGAGGTCAGATTTACCAGCAACTTTACCAACAACAAGGCTTATAAGATTTCCTACAAAAGCGAGGCTGCCAACATTACCGGCAATTCGCAGAAGGCAATTTATCTGCGTAACATAAAAATTTACGATTTTTGGAAAAAAATTAACCAAAAGTATGGTAACCCAGACAACCGCGACGACGTCATCTGGGGGTTGGGCGGCAATAAGCCCTATCTGCAGGCGGCGACCGGCCGGCTCGTCCTGGAAGATCCGATGCTCCGCGAACTGGACTATACCCGGATGTCCCGCGAGGACCAGCGTTTTATGAATACCGATTTATACAGTTTTTAGGTGAAAAATGGAAAATACTTTGTCTGTCTCCGAAATTTCTGAATTGGTCTGTACCCGTATCAGCCATGACCTTATCGGCAACATCGGTGCTGTGTCCAATGCCGTGGAACTGCTGGAAGAGGGGGATATGGACTTTATGGACGATATTCGTTCGATTCTCAAGGTCAGTTCCGGCGTGCTGACGGCGCGGCTCAAGTTTTTCCGCATGGCCTTCGGCGTTGACAATGCCAATCTGGAAAAACTGGATCTTGTCGAAAAAACGACGGCTGATTATCTTAAAACTCTTGGCAATGTCAATTATCCCATCAGTCTGACTATGCGGCTCAGCAACTGGCAATTGAGCAAAATGGCCATGCTTGCGGTAATGATACTGGCAGACACTTTTATCAAAGGCGGAAACATTGAGGTTCGCGAAGAAACCGGCCGTCTGCTGATTCTGGCGGCGGGCGAAAGCCGCTCGGCCGAAAAAATCGGCGCCGTTGCCGCCGCCGTTAATGGAAAATTAATCGAACGAACGGCACAATACGCCCCCGTATTTTATTTGCAGGAACTTTTAAGCAAATTTAAACTGAAACTGAATATAATCGAAGATAAGGGCTTCGGTTTGAGCATTGAATAGGTGTTGTAGATGGCAAAATGTGTAATAGCTGACGATTCGCGCATCATTCGCATGCTGCTCTCCAAGATTATGGCCAATCTTAACTTCGAGGTCATTGAGGCTGAAGACGGCGAAGAGGTGGTGGAAATGGTGGAGCTGAACGAGCCGGCTGTTGTCATCATGGACTGGCGTCTGCCGGTTTTGGACGGTATCGACGCGCTTTATAAAATACGCAGCCTCAAAAAAATCAAACAGCCGAAAGTCATGTTCTGTTCTTCGCTTGTCGACGTCGACAAAATCCGCGAGGCGCTGGACGGCGGTGCCGACGATTATATAATGAAACCCTTTGATGAAGAAATCATCATTACCAAACTTGAGATTCTTGGCCTGATTTAGGAGATAAGCTCATGAGAAAAAGCGATTACCATTATCTTCTCGGCCTCCTTAAAGACAATGCCGGCTGGGATTTTGACGACGACGAATATTTTATCATTGATAAAAAGATGTATAATTTTGTCCGCGAGAAGGGCTATGCCTCGGTAGAAGAGCTGATTGCCGAGCTGAAAATGGGGCAGAAAGCGCTGCTTTGGCAGGTTGTCGAGGCGCTGGCTCTGTCAGAAACAAGCTTTTATCGCGATTATAAGGTTTTTAAGAATTTTGAAGACACGATTTTGCCGCATATCCGGGAGTTGAACCGCGGCGCCAAAAAACTCCGTATATGGAGCCTTGGCTGTTCTTCCGGTCAGGAAACCTATTCAATCGCCATCGCAGTCAGAAACAAGCTGCTTAATGTCGGCGACTGGGACATCAAAATTATCGGTACCGACTTGTCGACGGTCTCCGTAACCAAGGCACAGCGCGGACTGTATAACCAGTTCGAAATTCAGATGGGTCTGAATGCCCGCATGATAATCGACAATTTTCATCAGGAACAGGGCGGCTGGATGATAAACGACGATATCGCCGAAATGGTCGAGTTTCGCCGCTATAACTTGATGGATGACCTGACTTTCATGGATAAGTTTGACATCATTTTCTGCCGCAATGTTTTGCACTTTTTTAATAGGGACATGCAGCGCCGCCTGCTGGAAAAAATTTATACGCGTCAGGCGGAAGGCGGCTTTTTGTACCTTGGCTATAATGAAAATATCAGCGGCCTTGACGACTTTTATGAGCCGGTTCCCGGCTTGACCTGCCTGTACCAGGCCCGGATCATGCCGGCACAGCTTGATAAGCCGGTAATTGAAGACGAAGGCGACGGCGTTACCGATGACAATATGCCGTCTTTTGTTCGTCCGGTAAACTTGTCCTACCGCCGCCCGGTGCTCTCCGAAACGCTGAAAAAATAAGTTTTGTCAGTGGTTGCTTGGTGAAATGTAAACGGTTTCGCAGTTGTCACACCAGGTTGTCGAAGTTGAAGGGCAATTGCCGACAGCAGACGTCGTGCACCATGTTGCGGAGGAAACGCCTGTTGAACCGCAGTATCCATAGTAATGACACATCCAACATTCGCCTTCGGAAATGCTTTCAGATACAAAGTTGAGGGTTATCTGATAGCTGTCACCGCAAACTTCTTTTGAACATTGGCTGTAGCAGCTGTTTCCGCATTCGGTTTTTCCTGAATAAACTTTGCTGTAGCCGGTTGGGCAAATTGTGTCAGTCCACCCTGAAGAACAAACATCACTACAGCATTTTTTGCAGGATTCAAATTTTTGGATTGATCCGGAGTAACAGGAAGCAGAGCCGGTTTCGCCGCCGCATTCGCAGGAGCTGTAGCCGGAGCAGGGGGTTTCCTTGCGCTTGTATTTGGTTTCGGAACAGCTTAAGCAGCTCCCGTCGGGAACATAGCCCTGAGCCGAGGCCTGCGCATAGGTATAGTCATATCCGGAACAAGGGTCGCATTTGCATTTTTTGTAATTGGCGTCAAAGGAACAAGTCGCCTCCACGACCGTGCCGGAAGCGCAGGAAGTTTCGGTAAAGCCTGCTTCTTTGCAGGCGCGGGGACGGTCTTCGACACATTTTGCAAAATAGGCGGAGTTATATGGACATTGTCCGGAAGGATAAGCGGGGAGGGAACATGAAGTGACGGAATATCCCTCGTTTCCACATTGTTGCACGGTATCGACTTTATAGCCGTCGTCTCCGCCCATGGATCCGAAGCCGGCGTCGCCGCAGTTTTCGGCGCCGAGGAAACAGACGGCGGCGGTCTGATAGGCTTTGTCGGTTTGTTCAAACTGAAAGGCGGGCTTCGGTTCGGGTGTGTATGTGTGTGTATGTGTAGGAAAGCCGGAGGCAATGGTTAGCCTTGGGAACATAAGAGCCGTTCCGGAAAGCAAAGAGAACATTAAAACAGATTTCTTCATAGTATCACCTCGCGACAAAGTTAGAACCGAAGCCCGAAAGGGGAGTGAGAGGCAATGGAAAGAATGTCGGATACGCCGACAAAAGAGCCTGCGGCATAAACGCGCCGCAGCATCAGACAATCCACACCTATCAAGTATCAGGATAAGCTAATTTGTGGAAAGAGTCAACTATTAATGAAAGTACAAATTTTTCTGTCTACCAATGATGGAACCATCTTTATTTTTGTCATACAAAAAAGCCCTCTCATTGGAGAGGGCTGAAAAATTTACTTCTTTTTGGGAAGTTCATCCGGGTCGCGCAGAACATAACCGCGTCCCCAGACGGTTTCGATATAATTCTTGCCGCCGGAGGCTTTTTCCAGTTTTTTGCGCAGTTTGCAGATGAAAACGTCGATGATTTTCAGTTCAGGCTCGTCAATGCCGCCGTACAGGTGGTTTAAAAACTGGTCTTTGTTTAGGGTTGAACCTTTTCGCAATGACAGCAGTTCCATGATTCCGTATTCTTTGCCGGTCAGATGCAGGGTCTTGGTTCCCACCGTAACCGTCTGTGTGTCAAGGTTGACTTCGACGTCGCCGGTACGGATAATTGAATTGGAATGGCCTTTGGAACGGCGAACGACGGCTTGCAGGCGGGCCAGCAGCTCGGCTTTGTCAAAAGGCTTGGTCAGGTAATCGTCGGCGCCGTAGCCCAGTCCCTTGACCTTTTTGTCGGGTTCGGACAGGCCGGAAAGAATCAGCACCGGTGTATTGACCTTGGCGGCGCGCAGGCTCTTCAGAACTTCATATCCGTTCATATCCGGCAGCATCAGGTCCAGAATGATAATGTCGTAGTCGTAGAGTTTGCCGATTTCGAGACCGTCCTCGCCCAAGTCGGTAGTGTCCACAATCATTCCTTCTTTTTTCAACATCGTTTCAATGCTTTGTGAAACGGCGTAGTCGTCTTCAACCAGTAAAACCCGCATGTCCAAGCCTCCAAAAGTAATCATTCTTGTTCAGTATGCTTAGATAATAGACTCTAAAAATTAATTTGTTAACTTTTTTAAATAACTGTTAACAATTATTAACAAAATTTATGTGAATAATCAAAAAGAGATGTTAAATTACGCCGGATTATTGCTATAGTAAAAGCAGAAAACATCAGAAAATAAGGATTTTGTCGTTCTCAATGTCGCTGTTAATGCAAAATATCATCAATTCGGTCAATGCGCTGAACGGTTCTGCCTATTATGGGCAGGTTACCGCCGTGCAGGGGCTGTTTATTGAAGTCAGCGGAATCCGTACCCGGCTTTCCATCGGCGACCGTTGTAATGTTCTTAGTACCGCCGGGCGGAAAGTTCCCTGCGAACTGGTCAGTTTCAAAGGCGACAAACTGCTGCTCATGCCCTATGGCTCGTTGGAAGGCATCGGTCTGGGCTGCCGCGTCGAGGTCGAAAATGCGTCGCCGGTAATTTATCCCCATCCGTCCTGGCTTGGTCGTATCATCAACGCTTTTGGCGAGGCGATTGACGGCAAGGGGCCGCTTTTGAAAGGCAGCAAGCCTTACTTTATCAAAGCGTCGCCGCCGCCGGCACAGTTTCGCGACCGTGTCTGCGGCAAAGTTGATCTGGGCGTGCGCGCGGTCAATACGTTTCTGACCATTTGCAAAGGGCAGCGTATGGGCATATTTGCCGGTTCCGGCGTCGGCAAGTCAACGTTGATGTCCATGCTGGCCAAACATTCGAACGCCGACGTTTCGGTCATCGGCCTGATTGGCGAACGCGGCCGCGAAGCCAAGGAGTTTGTGGAAGATACGCTTGGCGAAGAGGGGCTGGCCAAATCGGTTCTGGTTCTGGCGACTTCCGATGAAAGCCCGCTGATGCGTCGGCAGGCCGCGTATGTTGCCATGGCGGTTTCCGAATATTTCCGCGATTTGAACAAGGACGTCCTGTGCATGATGGATTCGATTACCCGTTTTGCCATGGCTCAGCGCGAGATATCTCTGAGCGTGGGCGAGCCTCCGGCGTCCAAAGGTTATACGCCGAGCGTTTTTGCCGAGCTGCCGCGCCTGTTGGAGCGTGCCGGTCCGGGAGCCGGAAGCGGTACGATTACCGGCTTGTTCACGGTATTGGTTGACGGTGATGACCACAACGAGCCGGTTGCCGATGCCGTCCGTTCAATCCTCGACGGCCATATCGTGCTTGACCGGGCCATTGCCGAACGCAACCGTTATCCGGCCATCAACATTCTGCGCTCGGTTTCCCGTACCATGCCGGACTGCAATACCGACGAGGAAAACGAGATTGTCAGTAAGGCGCGCCGCTATATTGCCGCCTATGAAGACATGGCCGAACTGATTCGTTTGGGAGCCTATAAGAAGGGGTCCAACAAAGAGGTTGACGAAGCGATTTTCTATTATCCGAAAATTGAATCTTTCCTGATGCAGAAAAAGAACGAAAAGGTTACGCTGGCCGAAGGCTATATGCAGCTGAAAGAAATTCTCGACACGCCGTATAAGGCATCGTAGGGCGGTGTAAATGAAAAGTTCTCTGCAAACGCTTCAGCGAATCCAAAAGTTCAACATTGACGAACAACGCAAGATTTTGGCCGAACTGCAGATAAATGAAGAAAAGCTGCAAAGTGGTCTGGAGCGGCTCAATGCCGAGTATGAACGGGAAAAGGAATTTGCTTCGGCGCATCCCGGCACCGGCGATTTCGGCGCCTATACCAAACGCTACCTGCAATATCGCGAAGCTTTCGAACGGCAGTTGGCGGCCGTACGGACAGAAATTGAGAAAGTTCGCGACAAAATCGCCGACATGTTTAAGGAACAGAAAACTTTTGAGATTGTCGACGACAATCGTCAAAAACGCCGCGAAAAGGAAAACAACGCCAAAGAGCAGAAAACCCTTGATGAAATCGGCACGAATGCCTATATAAAAAGAAAGAAACAATAACGTCTGTCAAAAGGAGAACCCTAATGTTTGATTTACCGCCGCTTCCGTATCCGATGAACGCACTGGAACCGTATATTTCCGAAAAAACTATGGAGTTTCATTACGGCAAGCATCACAAAGCATATGTCGACAATCTGAACAAGCTGGTCAAAGACACCGAATTTGAAAATATGCCGCTGGAAGAGGTTGTTAAAAACACTGCCGACCGCAAGGAGTTTACCGGGATTTTCAATAATGCCGCACAGGCTTGGAATCATGCCTTTTTCTGGAACTGTATGCAGAAAGACGGCGGCGGCGAGCCTTCCGGCGAGCTGAAGAAAAAAATCGAACGCGATTTCGGCTCTTATGAAAATTTCCGTTCCGAATTCAAAACCGCCGCAACCACACAATTCGGCTCCGGCTGGGCATGGCTGGTCGAAAAAGACGGCAAGCTGAGCGTCATGAAAACCGCCAATGCCGATACGCCGATTGCTCACGGCTACAAGCCGCTGATTACCGTAGACGTCTGGGAGCATGCCTATTATCTTGATTATCAGAACCGCCGTCCCGATTTTGTGGAAGCTTTTCTTGACCATCTGGTCAGATGGAACTGAAAATTGGATGACAACCCCTTAAGCCGCTTTTCTTAAGGGGTTTTTAATTATTTGACCCTTATATATATTGTGTATAAATTATTTTTCTTTATTGACTTTTTATTGACAAATTTTGTCTAAAATTATACAATGAAATCAATAAAGATAAAAACGGAGGTCTATATGAACACGGCTTATACCAATGGTGCTGAGCAGAACACCGAAACCGGAAAAAGACAGATGGCGAACTTTGCCGAGGCTGCCAAAGGAATGGGCTTTGCCTTGGGAATTTATGCCGCAGCCGAAAAAAGCGTTAAAGAGTTTGGCAGCGCGCAGCAGAACCGCACCGTAACCGAAGTTGATTCGGCCTGGAGCGGCAGAGAAGGCGAAATGGCCGTTAATCTGAACAAACACGATTTGGGAGCCGTAAGTTTTGGTATGGCCTCGGTTATTTTGGCCTATGCCGGACGCAAGGAAATCAAAAAGGCTTTCGTTTATGGCGTAAAAGGATTGTATAAGGCTTCCAAAAGGACGCTTTCCTTCGCCAAAAAAGCCGTTGACGAACTTCAGGCCCTCACGCAGGAATATGTTGCGGAAGACCGTGCAAATCCGGAGCGAAACACTTTGTTCAACAAAATTAACAAATTTATGGGGCATTCAAGATAGCCATGTCAAATTATACCAAGGAAGGATGTTTTTTGATTGCGGAAGGCGGCTCGAGCGGAAATGAGCTGTATATCTTTATGGAGGCTAAAAAGAACCACCCCGAGGTTCCGAAAATTATTTATGACGGGCGGGATCATGCCATTTTCCTGCGCAATGCCCGGCAGAAAATTATCCTTGACTATATTCATCCCGAAATTCGCGATAAGCTGCGCAAGGCTTTCCAGGTAATGGTGGTTGAAACGATTCTGGATAATATTAAGGAAACCTATCCGGTTGAAATGGAAATTGTCGACAATATTCCGCTGGATTGGAATAAGGCCGGATTGGGCACTTGGGAAGAAGTTTTTCTTTCTGAAAGCAATCATGCGTAAAAAAACACTTGCAACTTTTGTGATTTTAGATTATCAAGATGATGTTTCGTTCGGCAAAAAGGATTTAATGCCGATGTATAAAGTGGTCTTGGCTTTTGACCGGCATATTAAAACATATGGTCCCATCGTCTAGTGGCCTAGGACACGGCCCTCTCAAGGCTGTAACACGAGTTCGACTCTCGTTGGGATCACCAATACAAAAACCCCCTCTGACAGAGGGGGTTTTTGTATTGTGTAATCCCCGAAGGCGAACGAGTAGAGTTCGGGCTGGAGCGAAGCGGAAGCAGGCGTATGCGAGGAGCCGAAACGTCGGCGACGACCTAGCCACTCTCGTTGTCGCAACAGCGTTGCGAATAAAAGCAACCCCCTCTGACAGAGGGGGTTTTTGTATTGTGTAATCCCCGAAGGCGAACGAGTAGAGTTCGGGCAGGAGCAAAGCAAATAACGGGCTAAATCAAATTGATTGAAAATATTTCGATTTTAAGGTTTAATTGCTGATGGAGAATTAAATATGCTGATTTTAAATATTAATGGCCCGATAAATTCCGGAAAATCAACGGTTTCAAAAATACTCGTCCAGCAGCTGAAATCCGCTTGTTTCATTGAAGTTGATGATTTGCTGTTGGACGGAGAGCGGCATCTCCTGGGATTAAATCGTGAGGAAGGCTGGCGGGAAAGGATAAGACGTTTGCAAGAAATTGTCAGAACGGAGAAACGAAAAAAACAATATGAAAATATTATTTTTGCTTACCCTATGACCGGAAAACTATTTAACGAGTGGAAAAACTGGGAAGATAAAAACACAAAATTTATCAACATTACGCTTGCGCCGCCAATGGAAATCTGCATCGGAAAGCGCGGAGAAAGAAGTTTGTCTGGGGCGGAAGTTGAGAGAATTAAGGAAATGTACCGTGAGGGATATCATAACTCAAAATATGCGGATTTAATTATTGATAACGGGATGCAGACACCTCAGGAAACGGCCGGACAGATTTTGTTATTTCTAAAGGACAAATAAAATGAAAATCAGAAAATTTGAAAAAGAGGATATCTTACAGGTTTTGGAACTCTGTCGTGAAGTACGTAATCATCACAGAGAATTTTTAGGGGGATATTTTGCGGAACAAGACGATGAAATGGAGAAAGTCGGTTTTATGCAGTCGCTGGAAAGCAATAAGATTATCGCGCTGGTGGCAGAAGAAGAAAACGAAATTCAAGGTTATTTGTTAGCGGAAAGAAAATTCAGCCCCTATCTGGAAAAATCAAATGTTGTGAATGTTTCAAATTTTGGTGTTAAGGCAGGTATGCGGGGAAATGGGATTGGCAGAAAGCTAATGGATTTTTTGTATGATTTTTGTAAAAATGAAAATATTGACGAAATAAGGCTAGGCGTTTTTAACAAAAATACCGGAGCCTGCAGATTCTATGAAAAATATGGTTTTGAGCCTTTTGAACAGCGAATGAATATAATGGTTCGGAAGGAATGCTGCCGGAAAAACAAATGTTAAGGCTTATGAATATGACCCCCCCCATTATGGAGAGTGTTTTTAAGGGCTGTTTGGTTAGTAGTCGTCAGGCCCCATTCCGATTAGCCCGGCAATCCATACCGGTGCTGCAATAAATACACAAATTGCCCGGCAACGCTTATCTTCTTAGAAGCAATAAAAACTTGCTTTTTTGTCTAAATTGAGGTAAAACGGTAACAAATTGCGAGAGTATTATCTTTATTATTAACTTTTAATAACTTATGTCTTATGGGAATATTTATTGGTATTTTAGTTCTGCTCGTTTGGATTTCGCCTTATTGGTGGATAGACAAATGCAGCAAGGAAAATGTCGAATTGGCATTCGTGGGGATATCTGCGTTTTTTGTTTTCGCGATTATTGGCGGCGGCTGGCAGTTTGGGCTGGGCGTAATCATATTGAGTATTCATTTGATTATCGCTTATTTTCGGGAATTTTCCGACTGGGGAGCCGGTAATGTTTTTTCCAGCCGGAAATCGTCTGGTTCGCGGTCAAGCAGCCGTTCTGCTTCAGGCAGCTGTGATATGGACGGTGATTACCTGAGCTATCATCAGGAACAGGCGATGAAAGATTACTGGGACAACGTCGATTCGACGCATTCCTGGAATGACAGGCCGGATATTTATGACCATGAAGGAAACATTGATTATGACAAGGTTGATCAGGCCAACGAAGACATGAATGCCGAAATAAACGGCAGGGTATAATAAAAATGAACGCTGCAGCCTTTGGGTTACAGCGTTCATTTTTTGTTAACGATATCGGAATAACATAAATCCGTATTTGTCAGAACAGAGGGGAACAGCCATGCTTATGGATAAAAACAATTCAATTCTGCTGGTCATTGACGTTCAGGAAAATCTGACGCCGGTTCAGGAAAGTCCCCGCGAGGTCATCAACGGCTGCACAACCCTGCTTGAAGTTGCCGGGGAGCTGAACATTCCCTGTGTCATTGCCGAACAGGACCATAAGGTTTTCGGCCAGACGATGATTGATTTGCGGCGGGTCTTGAAAAAAGATACCAAATATTACGAAAAGGACACTTTCTCCTGCTACAAAAACGATACCATCCGTAAGGTAGTCGAGGACAGCGGACGAAAACAGATTATCATCGCCGGACTGGAAGTGCATTTGTGCGTGCTTCAAACCGCAATAGATTTTCATAATGCCGGTTATGAAGTTTTTGTCGTAACCGACGCCTGTTCTTCGCGCAGCAATTTTCAAAATGCACTGGGATTGCAGCGTCTTGCCAAAAACGGAATTGACATCGTTTCGCGCGAGATGGTGCTGTTTGAATGGCTTGACCGTTCCGGCAGCGAACTGTTTGACGAACTTTGGGAACGCCGCCTGCGTTAAGCCTGCTTTTTAAGGCTGACATAATTGCCGACGATACTCTCGATTGCCTCTGCGTCGCGGGGCTCCATGGCATAAAGCGGAATTGAAAAAGCCGAAAATTCGGAGTTCTTAATCAATTTTTGCATAAAGTTCAAATGATGTTTGGACAGGTCTTTTACTTCCAAAACAATTATTTCTCTTCGGCAGCATTGGTGGCCGACCTGTATTTTGCGGGCTTTTTTGATATCTTTCCATTTCAGCGGCGCGCACAGGTCAATTTTTATTGATGCGGGCGTAATAACGGCCAGCGGATGATGGATGATAATGACGGCCGACGCAGCGGCAACCGACAAAAGACAGGTACCGACGGCAAAGCTGTAAACAAGGCCGTATTGCGGAAAAATAACCCAGGTAAAAAACAGCGCCAGAGTCAGCAGGCCAAGGTTAAACAGAAGATACAACGCCAGTTTACGGCGGCTGTAATAAAAAATGTCCGTCCGGCTAAGATTCTTTTTCATGACGCACCTCCACATCTGATGACAATATCTTATTCTATAATGAAACAAAATTTGCGGCAATCGGAATAGCGTTGCAGTTTTATGACAATTTGTTCAGAAGTTTAGTTTTTATAAACTTGTACAGTGTAGCATACATACATGAAAATACGCAGACTTTTGATTATCGCCGGTGTTTGCGGCGCTGTTATCTGGAAATTTAATCCGGCTTATGTGCCGGATACGGCATATGCTCAGGCCGAATTGGAGCGGGTTTCGGCTTTTATGCTTTATCAGCGCCGTTATACGGAAGCACTGTATGCCTATTGCCTGTCTTATAATTACCGGCTTGACGGGCTGGTCGTCGAATTTAACCGTCTGCATGCCCGGCAGATAGCAGACGCGGAAGCGTTTGTCGCCCGTTTTCAACCTTGGGAACGTTTTTCTTTCCGTAAGGAAATAAATCGTGTTTATGCTGAACAGGAACCGGAATTTTTAGCGCAGCTGGAGCGCTCTTATGATGAAAATCTGCGCCTTTTCGGTTTGGTCGGGCAAAGTTTCAGCCGTTATGATTTCTGCCAATGGGCGGATAATCATCCGGCGGAGCTGTTCCGGGGAAAAACCGACGCCGACGTTATGTCTCGGCAGGTTTTCCCGTCAGAGACAATGCAAAATTAAGGCTGTCGTTCATGTTGCTGCTAAATAGTTTTATCAGTCCCTGCTGTGAAAGAAGCGTATAAACCAAATGGACGTCGGGAGCATTGTCATTGTCCGTGTTCATCTGTCTGATGAGCCTGTCGCGTATCTTTTGACAGTCGGAAACGGTATAGTGTCCGTCGGTAATTTTAAATTGTCTCATGAAAAGTGCATAATTTTTAAGTTCTTCATAAAACCGAACAGCAAGTTCTGTTGCCGATATTCCGGCAAAACCGCAGCGTACCGGTTCTTTCAGCCATTTATTCTGCAAAAGCGAATAGCGTTCCAGCGTAAAATCCGTTTTCAGCGTAATATCAACCATTTTGCCGCCTATGCGGAATTGGGGCAGAACGTCGACGGCTGCTGCGTAAATTTCGGTCAGAAAATCAACGGCTCTTGCCTTGTCTCGCAGGTCGATGTACGGACATTTGTCAAAGTCGACGATAACGGCGATGTCGATATCTGAATCTGCTCTGTAGCTGTAACCGGCCATGGAGCCGATGAGACATACGTCTTTGATTGCAGCGCCGTCAAGTTTTCCCGCCGTGTGTTCAAAAACGATTTTTGCCGCATCAATCAGTTTTTTTCGCAGGTCTTCATGTATATGTGCTTCGTTGTCAAAGAGCAGCGGCGAAAGCCTGTCCTGCGGAGACAACAGCCTTTGTGCCGTATCTTCCGGCGTTTCGGTTGCCGCGCGGCTGTTTCCGGTCGTCAGATTATTAATGCGTTGCAGGTTGTTTAGGGCAATCATCAGTCCGAGACCTTGTATCTGATGCTGAGAACGAAGGATTTTGTAAACGATGTTGACAAGATAGGTATCGTTTCGCATGTCATAAATCAGCGATTTGTAATAACCGTACAAGGCTTCGTTTTTTTCTTTTGCCGATGTTTCTTTTGCGATTATGCCATGCAGGGTTTGCGCAATTTCCGCCAGTTTGTCGTAGTAAGCGTCTGCAACAGCCTGAACGGTAATATTGTCCAACAAGTTATTGTCAAATTTAAATATCCACCGGTTGTGAAGTAGGGAATATTGGGGCAAGTATTTGTGCTTGAAACGGTCCGGGCTTACTTCGACGCTGATGCCGTGCCATTTGCTTTGTAAGTCGTCAGGCAGCCACTCGGACGCAATGTTGCCGATATACTTATGGAAATAGCGACAGTAGTCTTCATTCAGATAGCCGTTGTTTTTGTCCTGAATGTCAATAACGAGGTCGATGTCCGAATTGTCATGATAGAAGTATGATGCCTGCGAACCGGCCAGACTGATGTCCTTAATGACCGTGTCTTCAAATTTTCCGTAAATGTTGTCGATATATATTTGTGCAAATTCCAGAAGGCTTCTGCGCACCTCTTCATGCATAACGTCATTTTCGTCAAACAGCAGCGGATTAAGCCTTTCTTTCGGAGAAAGCAGGCTTTGCGCAATCCTTTCGACACAACCTTTTATTGCCATGACATTTCTCCCTCAGGCAAAATACATAAAATAGGAATCTCGAACATATTTTTTCAGCTGTTCGGCTTTTCCCAGCCGCCGAAACAGTCTGAAAGCCTGAAAATCAAGGTTATATTCCTTTTCTTTCATATTGCGTTCATTGTCCAAGGCGTCGACATAGAGCATTTGGTAAAAGTTTTCGACTTTCAGACAGTCGGCCGGTGCAATGAAGTCTTTTTCGCTTTTGGGCAACGAACGCATAAAGTTATTGACGGTTTCGTCGACTTCGACATAGCGTTTGTACAAATCGTTCAGCGAATAGGTAAAATGTTTTCTCTCCGGAAAACTCAGCCATTTGTTCTGCGTAACGGAATAGATGCCGGAACCGCCCGGCATGGTTGCATAGCTGGCATAGTTGACCGGTCGGCCGTAAATTTCGAAGTTGAAGCCGCGATTGCGATAACCCCCGTTGCCGAGTTTCAGTTTTTCTTCAAAATCTTCGGGCGACTGCAATGCCGCGGGCATTTCCCATAACAGAACCACGTCGATTTCGCTTTGCGGCAGATAAAGATAACCGGCACAGCTGCCGCAGATGAGCACGTCTTTGAGTTTGACCTGCTTAAATGTCTCCCGGACGAGTTCGCCGGTAAATTCGACAATGTTCAAAATGACTTCCCTCACTTCCGGACGCAGTTTCTGGTTGGCGGAAAACAGCTCCGGACACAGATTGTCCTGAACATGTATCAGTGCGTTTATCTGTTGTTTGACGTAGTCTTCGTTATTGTCCATGGTTTGTCCTTTCTGGTGAAAAGTAAAAGTCGTTTTCCATTTGCGAGAGCAGAACCCCCAGCTGTTTCAGTTCTTTTCGTCTGACAAAAAGCCGGTAGATTAGAAATTTTTTTATATTTGCGTCATAGTCTTGGCCCAGGTTATATTTGATGGAAAAGAATGAACGGCGCAGCCGGTTGAGGTTGTAGAGGTTCTGAGCGGCGGCGGTGCCGTTCGAAAAATCAAACTCTGCAATGGCTTTTTCGATACGGCGGCGGAACAGATAATAGCCTTTGACGATCTCCCCGGGCGAAAAACGCGCCGCCAAATTGTCTTTTCTGGGTCTGGTCGCCCAACGGTCATTGAGAACCGAATAATTGCCGCCGCTGTCATAGCGTACGGGAGCAAAGGCTATGTCAAGAAAAAGGCCGTTGACATAAAAAACGGGCAGAGGGTTTTCGTCTCCGTCCAGTTCCGCGCAACAGCAGCATTGGCAGAAAAAACTCAGATTTTTGATTGTCGGATTATCCGTTTCCAAAAATATTCTGACATCAATGTCCGAATTTTCATGATACATATAACCGCCTGCCGAACCGACAATGACGATGTCAGCGACTTTGAGACCGTAAAGGCCGCTGACCCTTTGCCGAATCATGAAGTCGGCTGTTTTCATAATTTTTTGCCGCACGTCGGGAAGCAGGCGTTCGTCGGCGCCGAAAATTTTCGGATGCAGTGTCGGTTGCGTTTGCAGCAATTCTCTGGCCGTTTGCAGCAGCGGGATCATCTTTCGTATTCCTCCCTCAGCGAAAGACGGTCGTTATTGGCTTGTCTTTCAAAATCAATAAGTTCCCGCAGAAAATGCGTCTTGCGGATGAGCTTGAATGACAGAAAATCAACCAGACCGCTGTCGACATCGGCTCGGACATGAGCATCGGCTTGAAAATAATCGGTAAAATTTTGAGCGATTTTTTGAAGCTCTGCCGGCCGGAAACAGCCGTTTTGAGGAGAAAATTCCGCAAAAGAGCGGTATGACGAGGCTGTTTTTTTGTAAAAGTTTTGGATTAATAGTGCTGGTTGAATGCCGGTAAGGTCGAAATCGCATCGCGGTTTGATGTTCCAGCGATTATGCAGAACCGAATAGTTGCCCATTACAAAGTTGTCGTCTTCGTCAAACTTTATGTCAATGAAGTGGTTATATAAACGTAGTCGGACATTGTTCCGATAAAACGTATTGTTGAGTATTTTCAGAAATTTTTTGACATTGCTGCCGATAGCTCTGTTATGGCTCAGGTTGAGAATGATTTTGAGGTCAAAATCAGAAGCCGATGTATAAAAATAACTCGCTGATGAACCGACCAGTATAATATCTGATACTTGAATGTCCTGAATAGTCCGTAACACTTTGACAATGTAGAAGTTGGCCTTTTTCAATAGTTCCTGGCGCGTTTCCTCCAGCATAAATCCGTCTTCCCCAAAAAGGAGCGGATGCAGTTTGTCCTGAATTTTCAATATGGTTTTGGCGGTTTTCAAAATATTTCTGTCGGGCAGCATTGCTTCCCTCCTTATTCCAGAGAAAAACTGTCGACTGCGGCGTTGACGCAGTCGGAGCCGAATTCCTGCATTTTGCCGCTTTTGCAGAGCAGGCGGTAAGTAAAATAATCTTTGGCATTCAGTGCCGGATGGTTGATTTCGCTGAAGAAAACGTTGATTCGTTCAATCTCGGCCGGGGCGTAGACGCCGTTTTCCATCGGTATTTCCGCCATAAAGCCGCTGATTTCGGCCAGCTTGCCGAAATAGCCCTTAATCAGAAGGTCTTTGTCGATGCACTCGGCCGGGTATTTTTGCGGTAAAATAATCCATCGGTTATGTGTCAGTGAGTAACAGCCGAGAAAATCGTCAAATTTTGCTTCAAATTTAATGTCCAGCTGCATTTTGTTGACGGTCAGATATGTTTTGTGTCCGAAACAGTTGACGGCAATCAGCGACAGCAGGTCGTTAATGGCTTTTTCCGTATTCTGAATACAGCCGCCGGCTTTGGCGCCGACTAAAACTTTAAGGTCAAGATCCGAATCTTTGTTATAAAGGTATCTGGCGCAGGAGCCGCAGAGAATAATCTCCCGGACTTCCAGCGACGGTATGTCTGCAATGGACTTTCGGATAAAGAAATCGGCGGCATCGAGCAGCTTCTGCCGTATGTCTTCATACATTCTGCCTTTGAAGTCAAAAATCATCGGATGAAGAAATTTTTGCGTTTTTGTAACTTCTTCGGCCAACCGGGCGATTTCGAACGCGTAACTCATTCTTCCGCCTCCTAGCTGCTTAAGTTGTCGGCATAAGAGCGTGTAACGGCTTCCATCAGCTTGTTATGTTTGCCGTATCTGCGAAAACATCTGTAAACGGCATAGTCGATATCAAACTCCTTGTCTGGCGAGGTTGTCAGAACCCGGTCATTTTCCTTACGCAGGCTTTTGTAAAAATCTTCTGCTTTTTCGCAGCTTTCCATGGTCAGAAAGTTGCGCTCGTTGCGGGGAAGTGCCGCCATAAAATCGTCGGCATTTTGCACAAACGCCGCCATTTTTTCGGCAAATTGTTCCGGTGTAAAGCCGTATGCACGTTTAACCGGCCGGCTTATCCATATGTCGTCCTTGACCGAATAAATGCCGGAGCTTGGCGGCGTGTCCGTATGCCATTTGTAATCGACGTTGTGGCCTCTGATGTCAAACTTATAGCCGCGGCCGACCAGACCGGAATTTAAAAAAATAAACTGCTGTTCAAATTCTTCGGCGCTGATTATGTTTTCGTCGGTTTTAAGCAAAACCATCAGATCAATGTCCGAATCTTCGCTGTAGGTGTAACCGCTCATACTGCCGCTGAGCACAATGTCGGTCGTGGTCAGATTGACGAAAATATTCGCCGTATAATTGTTCATAAATTCGGCAATGTTGAGCAGGGTTTGGCGGACTTCCGGGAGCATCCGCTCTTCAGCGTCAAATATTTTCGGGCACAGACGGTCGTTGATTTTTAAAAAGTTCTTGAACCCGGATTGCTGTTCGTCTTCAAAACTTATCATCTTTATCTGTTCTTTGGAAAAAGGAACCTGCCTGAAAATCGGGCTTCAGGCAGGCTCGGTAATTAACAATAGCTTGACCATACGTCACAAAAGCCCATGCTGTCGTCGTAGCTGCTGCCCCAGCCGCCGCCACCGCCGCCGCTGGAAATATTTCCGCCTGAACCGCCGGAACTCGGAACATAGCAGCTGGAACATTTGCCGCCGCAGGGGTTGTCACAGACCTGATTGCCGGTGCATACCTGATCAAAGTCGCTGTTGCACTGGCAGGCGGCATATTTGCCGCCGCAGCTTTCGCCGACGCCGACATAGTTGCCGCTGCAGGATTCAAGGTCGGAACGGCATTGGCAAGATTGATATTTGCCGTTGCAGGAAGAACCAACGCCTTCATAAACGCCGCTGCAGGTTTCCGAGTAACTGGACGGGCAGGTGCATGATTCGTATCTGCCGCCGCAGGAGGCGCCGCTGCCGACTTCGGGGGACTTACAGCTGACCAGATCCGAACGGCAGCTGCATGAAGTGTACAAACCGCCGCAGGATGGCCCTACGCCGCTGCCTGCCGAGTTGCAGCTGACCAGGTCGGAACGGCATTCGCATGACTTGTACTTGCCGTCGCAGGCCTCTCCGACGCCTTTCTGAGCTGAGTTGCAGGTTTCCGTATAGCCCAGTTCCTCGCAGCTCTTGTCCGCGCAGTCTGAATATAAGCCGTCACAGGCCGAACCGACCGGATTTTGTCCGTCACAGGTTTTGTTGTAATTGTTCGGACAAGTGCATGACTGATACAGCCCGTTACAGGACTGTCCGACGCCGACATAAGGAGCCGAACAGCTTTCCGAGAAAGAAGCGGGACAACTGCATGACTTGTATTTGCCGTCGCAGGAATCTCCTTCGCCCTGATACGGATAGTTGCAGGTCTGATTGTAGGCTTCGTCACAGGCGATGGTCGTGCAGTCTTCGTACAAGCCGTTACAGGCGTCGCCGACACCGCTCATGCCTTCGCTTTCGCAGTCTCTTGTATATGTAGCCGGACACTGGCAGGATTGATATTTGCCGTCACAGGAATCGCCGACGCCGACATAAGGCGAAGAACAGTATTCCGTATAGGTTGACGGACAGATGCAGCTGGAATATTTCCCGTCACAGGAAGTTCCCGACGTATCCGGAACTTTGGGCGACGGGCAGTCGCCGGTGCCGTATTTAAATGCAGCCTGGCATTCGCAAGATTTGTATTTGCCGTCTTTAGGTGTGCCGACGCCCTGATAGGGAAATTCGCAGGTTTGCGTGTATTGGGGCGGATTGCATTTGAATTTGTCTTCGCAACCGGTGTTGCATGTCGTATATCCGTCCGTACAGCTTGCCGTATTGGTCAGGTTAAAGCCGGTACAAGGGTTGATGGTCTCGCAAGGCTTCGTATAGTCGTCGCCTTTGCCGAAAGTTATTCCGCTGCTGCAGTCGCCGACGCCCAAAAAACAAATACCGGCCAGCCGCTTATAGTCTTTAGCGGAAGAAAACGGCGGAATAACAAGGGTTGGAGGAGTTAGTTCCGAATATTTTCGGTTAAATTCGAGTTTGTTTACAACAGCCTTATTTTCTTTTGCGTCTGTTTCCAGCGCGGCTGAAGCGACTCTGGCTACAATCATAGCCGAAGACGTCAGTAACAAGTACTTGTTCATGGATTTCATAGCACACCTACACACAATATATTAAATCAACACACACTAACAGTATAGCCTGTAATTTATATTTTTACAACTAAAATATGACGATGATATATGTGCTATGAAATTTTTATCAAGATTGCGGAAATATTTTCACCTGTCGCTCAGGCCTTCTGTTTCCAGCGGCCGTTGTCTTCCTGCTGCCAGTAATAAATTTCTTCGCCGGCGCCTTTAAGCTCCTTCCAAAAGGTTCGTGCAGCGTTTACCGCCGTTTCCGAATTGCCGTCAAAAATGTTGAAAACGCGTTCATATTGTTTCAGGCTGTCCAAATCGATTTTGGCGCCGTCAACCAGAAACAGCATCGTCGCGCCGTTTGGGTTGTCGTCGCCGGCCGAAAGCCAAATCGGCTGCATTTCGCCGAAACCGTCCTTGCGCGAACCGTGCGGAATAAACGATTGGTCGTTAAACGTCCATAAAAACGTATTGATAAATTCGACGCGCTCTTCGTTGCCGACTTTGATTTTGACTTTTTTTCCGGTTTCATACGCCTTTTCCAGCAGTTTCGGCAACACGTTCTCCAGAGTTTGGTTTTGCAGATGATAAAAGTCGACCCGGCTCATTTGTTTTCTTTCAGTTTAAGGGCGGCAAAATGAACAGTCCCTTTGTCCTGCACCAGCAGCAAAACCGGACGGTTGTTTTCCATTTTGGCCTCGTTAACGTAGTTTCTTACGTCTGCAAGCGTAAAGACGTCTTTCTTGTCGATTTTGGCAACGACGTCACCGGTACGCAGGCCTTTTTCTTCGGCATCCGAACCGGGACGGATTTCCGTAATTACGACGCCTTTGGCTTCTGCCGAGAGCGAATATCTGTCCATCAGTTCAGGCGTAATTTCGCTGAAACGGATGTCCAGTTCTTCAATCATGCCGTCGTCATCTGTTCCTGAGGTTTTTCTTTCCGGTTCGGCTGTCGTTTTTTCTGATGCCGGCTCGGTTTCCTCCGGCATCTCCAGAATGTCGACCGTCAGCGGCACGCGTTGTTTGTTCCGCCATAACTCGATTTTGACTTTGCGGCCGATTTCGGTTTCCGCTACCATGCGTGACAGATTTTTTGTATTGTCGATGGGGTAGCCGTCAAAGCTCAAAATAATGTCTCCTGCCGTAATTCCGGCCTCGCCGGCGGAAGCGCCTTCGTTCAGCCCCGATACCAAAACGCCTTCCTGTGCGTTCAGTCCGACGCTGGCGGCGATTTCTTCACTGTTGGGTTGAATCTTGACCCCGATCCAGCCGCGTTTGACTTCGCCTTTGTTTTTCAGCTGTTCGACTACCCATTTGGCCAAATTGACCGGAATGGCAAACCCGATGCCCATACTGCCGCCGGTGGTTGAAAAAATGGCGCTGTTAATGCCGATGACTTCGCCGTTCATGTCAAACATCGGGCCGCCGGAACTTCCCTGATTGATTGAGGCGTCGGTCTGAATGAAATTGTCATAGGGACCGGCTTCGATATCGCGCGACTTGGCCGAAACGATGCCGGCCGTAACGCTGCCGCCGAGACCGAACGGATTGCCGATGGCCAGAACCCAGTCGCCGACCCTGATTTTGTCGGAATCTCCGAGAACCGCGGGCGTCAGTTTCTTCTTTGTGTCGATTTTAATCAGTGCCAGATCCGTTTTCGGGTCAACACCGACCAGCCTGGCCGTTTCGGTTCCGTTGTCCGACAGCGTAACCGTGATTTCTTCGGCCTGGTCGATAACATGGTTGTTGGTAATGATATATCCGTCTTCGCTGATAATAAAGCCCGAGCCGAGCGCCGTCTGATTGTTGCCCTTTTGATTGAAAAAGCGGTCGATGGCCGGATTGGGACTGGAAAAGGCGTTTTCGCCCGTTTCGGCATTTTCGTCCGGCTGATGCACCGTCGAAATGTTGACGACTGACGGCGTCAGCTTTTCGGCCAGGTCGGCAAATGACGGAAATCCCTGCTGAGCCTGAACCGGACTGCTCCAAAACAGGAACAGCCCGGTCAGAATGATTTTAAATCCGCGTTCGGCTTTCATAGGTTTCTATCTTCCCGTTTTCATCGACTTTCCGAAATAATTGAAGAACTCGGAATCCGGTGACAGAACAAGTTCGGCTTCGCCGTCGCCCAAAGATGTTTTGTAAGCCTCCAGCGAACGGTAGAAAGCATAAAATTCGGGGTCGGTGCCGGCCGCGTCATTCCAGATTTTAATGGCGGTTTCGTCGCCCTGTCCGCGGGTAATCTGTGCCTGTTTTTCAGCTTCGGCGATGATTATGGTTCTCTCTTTGTCTGCCTTGGCGCGGATTTGCTGAGCCTGCTGTTGTCCCTGTGCGCGAAACTCTTTGGCGTCTCTTTCGCGCTCGGTTTTCATGCGGGCGTTAATCGCCTGCAAAACCTCAATCGGCAGGTCAGCCCGGCGGATGCGGACGTCGGCGACGCTTACGCCGATTTGCGCGGCATCGACTTTAACCGCGTTGCTGATGTCGCGCATAATTTCGGTTCTTTGCTGCGAAAGCAGCTCCTGCAGCGTAATTCGGCCGAGAATTTTGCGCACCGAAGAGTTAACGATTTCTTCCAGTTTGCCGCGGGCAATCGGTTCTGTGCGAACCGTCTGGTAAAACTTGAGCGGATCAACGATTTTGTAACGGGTAAAACTGTCGACGTCCAGACGTTTTTTGTCGTTCAGAACCACTTCCTGTGCCGGCGGATCCAGATTCAGCAGACGGGTGTCGTAGAGGGTAACGTTCTGAATAAACGGAATCTTGAACTTCAGCCCCGGTTCCTTGACCAGCCGCACCGGCTCGCCGAATTGCAGGACAATTGCCTGTTCGGCCTGATTGACGATATAAACCGAATTTGCCAGTACAAACAACAGAGCAACAAAAACGATGCCGATGTAATATTTCCAGTTATTGTTCATTATTTGCTCTCCTGTGTCTGATTATTGCGGTTCAGTGGCAAAATCGGCAGAACGTTGCCGCCTTTTGCCGACGGGTCGAGGATAACTTTTCTGGAATTGGCCAGCACGCCTTCCATGGTTTCCAGATACAGGCGCTTGGCCGTAATTTCCTTGCCCTGTTTATAGGCGTTGTATACCGAAATAAAACGTTCGGCGTCACCCTTGGCCTTATTGACGACGGCTTCTCTGTAAGCCTGGGCTTCCTGCAGGCGCTTGGCTGCCTCGCCGCGGGCTTTCGGCAGCACTTCGTTGCGGTAGGCCTCCGCTTCGTTTTTGAAACGCTCCATGTCTGCTTTGGCGCGCTGAACTTCGTTGAATGCGTCGACAACCTGCTTCGGCGGGTCGGCCTTTTGCAGCTTGACGCGGACGATTTCCACGCCGGAACCGAACTCGTCAAGAACTTTTTGCAGCTCAGCCTTGGTTTCGTCCTCGACTTTGCCGCGGTCGCCGGTAATAATCGGCTGCATTTCGGACTGTCCGACAATTTCGCGCAGAACCGACTGTGCGGCGACGCGAACCGTTACGTCCGGGCTGCGCATGTTAAACAGATAGTCTTTGGCGTTTTTGATTTTCCAAACTACGGTAAGATTGATGTCGACAATGTTTTCGTCGCCGGTCAGCATATGGCTTTCGGTAAAGGAATTAAGTTCGCTGTCCGAACCGTTGCGGCTGTTGCGCAGACCGGCCAGATTGGAGGCGTCGTAGGCCTCGGTTACGCCGAGCGTAATGCTTCTTTCCTGCGTAATGCTTACTTTGTCGACCGATTCAATCGGGTAGGGGAGATAATAATGCAGACCGGCGTCCGTCGTACGGTTATAGGCTCCGAAACGCAGCACGACACCCTGTTCGCTGGGTTGTACCTGATAAAATCCCGAAGCCAGCCAGACCAGCAGCAAGATCAGCACGGCCCATTTGATTTTGAACTCAAAGCCGCCGTTGCCGCCTTTGCGGTCAATGATTTTTTCAAAATTGACGACTTTGGGTTTGGAAACGGTTTCTTCAGCGCTTCCCCACGGGTTCACATCGTCGCTGCTGCCCCAGGGGCCTTGATTTTTTGCCATGTTTTATCCCTCTGATAAGTTTATTTTGTTGTATTAGTTCAATATATAATATATATGAATTCTAAAAACAATTATTGATAAAACTATATCAACAGGGGGCTGAAAAGCATAATGGAAGAAAAAATCAGAGAACTCGTCGGAGCCGTTTTTGCTCCGGAACAGATTGAAAGCGTAAAAGTCTTCAACGGCCGCGCGATTGTCACGCTGCAAAACGCGGTTGAAAATCCAGAAGTGACCGGACGTCTTAAGTCCGCTATTTCCGAAATGGACGGCATTGCAAAGGTTTCAATCGTTTATACGGCACCCAAAGCCAATATCGGGCTTAAGCCGGAGAATCCCAAATGGGAAATCAAAGGCGTCAGGAAAATTATCGGCGTGGCTTCCGGCAAAGGCGGCGTCGGCAAGTCGACAACGGCGGTCAATCTGGCTTTGGCGCTGTCAAGGCTCGGGCTTAAAACCGCATTGTTTGATGCTGATATTTACGGTCCGTCAATTCCGACCATGCTGGGGTATGAGGGCGTCGGCGCCGTTTCGTATGACGGTAAAACCTTTGAACCGTTTCGTTATCAGGATATTGCCTCCATGTCCATCGGTACCCTGATTGACAAAGACGTGCCGCTTATCTGGCGCGGCGCCAAGGCCTGCGGCGCGATTGAACAGCTGCTTACCGAAGTCAACTGGGGAGAAATAGACGTTATGGTCATTGATATGCCTCCCGGAACCGGCGATATTCAGATTACCCTGTCGCAGAAAATTGATATGGACGGCGCCGTAATCGTTTCAACGCCGCAGGATATTGCGCTGATTGATGCGGTCAAGGGCGTCAATATGTTCAAACGCGTTGACGTACCGATTTTGGGCATCGTCGAAAATATGAGCTATTATGTTTGTGAAAAATGCGGAACCCGCGCCGATATCTTCGGTCATGAAGGCGCCCGCAAAACCGCCGACAGTCTGGGAGTTCCTTTTCTCGGCGAGATTCCGCTGCATATTGACATCCGGACAAATGCCGATAACGGTACGCCGATAGTCGTTTCCAAACCGGACAGCCCGCATACCAAAGCTTATCTGGATATTGCGGCCAAAGTAAAAGCCGAACTTGGATTATAAAAGCAAGCCCCTCAAACGAGGGGCTTGCTTATGATTACCTTTTGTCTTTTGAAAATCTGACAGTTTATCAACAGGAGTGAGCGCCCATCGTGCTTTTATGCGAACCGCCGCAACCGCAAGGGGTTCCTGCTCTGTCTCCCCGGCAAAAATAACACTTATGATAACGCCTTCCGCCGCTTGTGCAGGAATCATAGCTGGTGCATCGAGGAAACCAGGCACCTTCTGCACGGTAATCCGAAGGACAAGGAGGATCGTTTTTAATGCACGAGCTTCCTGATTTTTCATATCCGGAATTGCAAGACCAGCTGCTGATTTTTGACGGACAATCGGAGAAGTAAGAACAGCTTGCGTTGCTCGGACAACTGGAGATAACCGCCGTACGGTTGTCACAGGGGT
>ERZ1643249.204-NODE-204-length-74977-cov-14.483903_pt1 | contig 74977 bp, 68 predicted proteins | sample MGYA00579263_ERZ1643249 | MGnify/ENA primary metagenome ERZ1643249 (study PRJEB29033, sample SAMEA4952264) | chicken gut metagenome | biome: Broiler Chicken; feature: Gastrointestinal Tract; material: Caecum | place: Ireland | collected 2018 | study: Broiler...
ACGGTACGCACGGTGGTGTGAGAGGACGGGAGTTAATCACTCCCTCCTACTCGATTATAAAGTTTCTTTCAGGCCTCTGTGTTGGCAGTATACGGAATGTCCGTATAATTCCGCTGACTGGATCCGTTTTCAAATTCGTCTGTGAAGTCACGGAAATCTTCTTCCAGCTGTCTCTTGGAAGAGTGATTTTTAGAATAGAGGCAGAGGGCGCCAACTACTGCACCGGTACAGGCCAGCCCCAGCACAATCTTTTCTAAATTCTTTCCCATACTGTATCTTCCTTCTTCCCTTTTGGAATCTGGGGGCAGAAACCATCTAACCCCAACTTAATATAGATTATACTCTTTTTTAATAAAAAGGAAAGAGAAAACTAAGGACAGATTATTAAATTTTTATTACAGCAGAAAGCGGTGAAGGATCTGACTGACCGCGCTGTGGTCGCAGTCCCTCTCCGACGTCCAGTCCGCCGCGGCCTTTACCTCCGGGGCCGCGTTGGCAACCGCTGCGCCGATTCCCGCGGCCTGCAGCATGGGAATATCATTTTCCGCGTCTCCCGCGGCCACTGCCTCCTCCGGGGAGATACCCAGCCTGCCGCAGAGGAACCGGACCGCGCCCCCTTTGGAGATGCCTTGGGATACAAATTCCAGCAGAAATTCACTGGAGAAGTACATGGATACTTTTCCCGCGGCCCAGGGTTCCAGCTGGCTTCGGAAGGCGCATAGCCGTCCCGGATTTCTGTAATCAATGGCCACCGCTTTTACGGGATCCTCCCGCAGATGGTTCAGCAGATCCGGATCTTCCCGCCAGCCGATGGCGGAAGCCTCACAGTACAGGCGGGTTTCCTCCGTATATCTGCGGCAGATCAGGCTTTGGCTGTCGTAGGTCTGCACATAGAGATCCTGCTTTTCCGCTTCCTGAAAAATATGGCGGACATACATCCGTGACAGGGGTTTTTTGTATAGGGTTTCTCCGCTGCCGCAGTCATAGATCAGCCCCCCGTTGTAGGTGACGGCAAAGCAGCCCTGCCGGTTCAGGCCGGTCCGCTCCAGAAGCGGCAGAACGGCGGGCAGGGGCCGTCCGGTATTGATGGCGATGCGGCAGCCTTGTTCCAGAGCTTCAAGGACAGCGGCTTTATCTTCCGGCGACACCTGCTTTCTGCTGTTCAGCAGCGTGTCGTCCAGATCTGTAAAAAATATTTTCGCGCGTTTCATAGGCATCCTCCGTTTCCTTTTCCAGACTATCACAGATGAAAGACTTGCGCAACTGCCGGGCAGAGGATATACTGTATAGAGCGGCAGAAAGGAACAGAAGATTCTATGATAAAAGCATGTATATTTGATCTGGACGGTACACTGACAGACACAGTGGAGTCCATTGCCAGGGGAGTGAATCTGACCCTGGAAGCCTTTGGATACAAGCCAAGACCGGTGGAGGAGTATAATTTTTACGCCGGAGACGGTATTGATATGGCCTGGAAACGGGCGCTGGCGGCAGCCGGAGACCGGGAAGGAAAGCATTTTCAGGAGGGAATTTTGCTCTGCCGGAAACGATTCGGGGAAAATGCCCTGTACCATGTAAAACCCTATCCCCATATAGCGGAAACCATCCGGGAACTGTCCGGGCAGGGCGTGAAAAACGCGGTGTTTTCCAATAAGCCCCATGAGGCGGCGGTGAAGGTAGTGGAGACGGTTTTCGGCAGGGGATTTTTTGACCGCGTTCAGGGACAGACGCCGGAAATTCCCAAGAAACCGGATCCCGCCGGGATTTTTAAGATTATGGAACTTTTTCAGGTGACGCCGGAGGAGTGCCTGTACTTTGGGGATACCAATACAGATATGGCTGCCGGTCACAATGCCGGGATCTTTACTGTGGGCGTGTCCTGGGGCTTCCGGCCCAGAAGTGAGCTGGAAGCCTGCCATGCGGACCGGATCATAGACAGACCCGGGGAGATTCTGGAAGTTTACAGGGAGAGAAACCATGAAGCCTGAGATCCGACTGATTGCCAGTGATCTGGACGGAACCCTGCTTCTGGACGGAGCCCAGAGCCTCCGGCCGGAGACCTGCCGGCTGATTCACAGCCTGACAGCCAGGGGAATCTATTTTTTTGCCGCCAGCGGAAGACAGTACCCCAATTTGCAGCGATTGTTTGCCCCGGTGAAAAACGAGATCGGCTATATCTGCGAAAATGGCTGCCTCAGTTTTTTTCAGGGAGAACAGATCTACAAGGAGACCATGCCCAGAGAGCTGGGGCAGGAGATTATGCGGGCCATCTGGGAAAGGGAAGGGTGCGAGATCCTTCTCTCCGGGGTCAATACCAGTTATCTCCAGCCCAAAGATATGAAGTATTATTATCATATGCGGGATACGGTAAAAAATAATGTAACGCTGGTGCCGGATATTTTTCAGGTGCGGGAAGAGTATATGAAAATTTCTGTCTATATGGAGCGGGGCATCGCCGACAGCGCCGGCTACTGGAAGGAGAGGTTTGGAGACCGGCTTACAGTGGTCACTTCCGGATTTGAATGGCTGGACATGATGCCAAAACATGTGGACAAGGGATTTGGAATGAGAAAAGTCCTGGAATATCTGGAAGTGGAGCCGGAGGCCTGCATGGTCTTCGGAGATAACTACAACGATATGGAAATGCTGGAAATGGCCGGGTTTCCCATTGCCATGGAAAAAGCCGTGCCGGAACTGAAAGCCGTGAGCCGGTATCAGACCGGCCGGGTGGAGCGGGTTCTGGAAGAGGTGCTGGCGGGAACGTTCCGGCACACACAGGGAGGAAGCGGATATGAACGAATACAGTGAAGCGTGCGTGATGACATTTTTGAGGGAGCAGAGCCGTCTGTTTGATGAGCCGGTGGCGGAAAATTACGAGGAGGCGGAAGCGTTCCTGGAGGATTCCATGGCGGCGGTTGTGGATTCTCTGAAGGAGGTCAGGGATTATCTGGAAGAGAGCGGTATGGATGTGTCCGGCCTTTCAGATGAAGAACTGGAAGAAGAGGGGGAAGTATTCCCTCTGCCCAACGGGCAGTATCTCATAGTGGAGGCATAGAAAATTGGAACAGAACAGATATGATGTGATCATCATCGGCGCCGGGCCCTCGGGAATTTTCTGCGCCTACGAGCTGAAACGGCAGAGACCGGAACTGAAGGTGCTGATGATCGAAAAGGGCCGGGCTATTGAGAAACGCCAGTGCCCCAAGCGGAAGACAAACGTCTGCATGGGCTGCAGGCCCTGTTCCATTACCACCGGTTTTGCCGGGGCGGGGGCTTTCTCCGACGGAAAGCTGTCTCTGTCCCCGGATGTGGGAGGAAACCTGCCGGAGATTCTGGGGTATGATAAGGCTCTGGAGCTGATCCGGGAATCGGATGAAATCTATCTGAAGTTCGGGGCGGACACCAAGGTTTACGGGGTGGATAAGGAGAAAGAGATCCGCGAAATCCGCCGAAAAGCCATTAACGCCAATCTGAAGCTGATTGAGTGTCCCATCCGGCATCTGGGTACAGAGGAAGGGTATAAAATTTATGAAAGGCTGCAGCGCCATCTGGAGGCTCAGGGGGTGGAGATGCAGTTCATGACTATGGTGACGGAGATTAACCTGGAGGACGGCGCGGTGCGGTCTGTGACCACAGATAAAGGGGAAACCTGGTACGCGGATGAAGTGGTGGCGGCCGTGGGACGGGAAGGCGCGGACTGGTTCTCCCACATCTGCAGCGGACACAGCATTGAGACTCAGGTGGGCACGGTGGATATAGGCGTCCGGGTGGAAGTCCGGGATGAGGTCATGGAATTTCTCAACAGAAATCTCTACGAGGCCAAACTGGTCTACCATACGCCTACCTTTGACGATAAGGTGCGGACCTTCTGCACCAATCCTTCCGGGGAAGTTGCCGCGGAGTATTACGAGAACGGCCTGGCGGTGGTCAACGGCCATGCTTATAAATCAAAAGAATTTAAGACCAGCAATACCAATTTTGCCCTGCTGGTTTCTAAAAATTTTACGAAGCCTTTTAAAACTCCTATTGAGTACGGGAAAAAGATCGCGGAACTCTCCAACATGCTCTGCGACGGAAAGATTATGGTTCAGACCTTCGGAGATTTTAAACGGGGACGGCGCACCACAGAGGAGCGGCTTTGCCGGAACAATCTGATCCCCACCCTGAAGGACGCGGTGCCCGGGGATCTGTCCCTGGCGCTCCCGCATCGGATCATGGTGGATATCGCGGAGATGATCGAGGCGCTGGACAAGGTGACGCCGGGTATTGCCAGCGATGAGACTCTGCTTTACGGGGTGGAGGTAAAATTCTATTCCAATAAAGTGGTGGTAGACAAAGACTTTGAGACCAGCGTCAGAGGACTGCGGGCAGTGGGAGACGGAGCTTCCGTCACTCGGGGGCTGCAGCAGGCTTCCGCCAACGGGCTTTCGGTGGCCAGAAGCATACTGAAGCGGAAAGCAGAATTATAAATTTATTAGCACTCATTTTGAATGAGTGCTAATTTTTTCTTGACTTTTGAAAGAGCCGGGACTAATATAGGAATAAAGAAAATTCTAAAAAGGAGTGTGACATTATCATGGAGATGAAGCATGGTAATCTTTCTATTAACAGCGACAATATTTTTCCTATTATAAAGAAATGGATGTATTCTGACCACGATATTTTTGTCCGGGAACTGATCTCCAATGCCTGCGACGCCATTACCAAGCTGAAAAAGCTGGACGGGGCGGGAGAATATACGCTGCCGGAAGGATATAAGCCCAGGATTGACGTGATCGTGGACGATAAGGAGAAAACCCTGAAATTTATTGATAACGGCATCGGCATGACCGCGGATGAAGTGGAAGAGTATATCACCCAGATCGCTTTTTCCGGAGCTACGGAATTCCTGGAGAAATATAAGGACAAGACAGACCAGGATCAGATCATCGGTCATTTTGGCCTGGGCTTCTACTCTGCGTTTATGGTGGCTGACCAGGTGAACATCGATACCCTTTCCTTCCAGGAAGGAGCAAAACCGGTGCACTGGGAGTGTGACGGAAGCACCGAGTACGATATGGGAGAGGGGGACAGAACCCAGACCGGTACAGAGATAACCCTGTACCTGAACGAGGACTGTCATGAGTTCTCCAATGTGTACCGGGTAAGAGAAGTGCTGGAGAAGTACTGTTCCTTTATGCCGGTGGAGATCTATCTGTCCAGGCACGCGGAGGAGCCGGAGACAGAGATCATCGATGAAAAAGATCTGCGGGAGGACGACCAGGTCATCGAGCGGATCCACACCGACGCCAAAACCGAGGAAAAGGAAAACGACAAAGGGGAAAAAGAGACCGTGGAGGTTTCACCGGCCAGAGACGAGGTAAAGATCAGAAAACGTCCGGAACTGGTCAACGATATTCATCCTCTGTGGGCAAAACATCCCAACGAGTGCACCGAGGAGGAGTATAAAGAGTTTTACAGAAAAGTTTTCCTGGACTACAAGGAGCCGCTGTTCTGGATCCATCTGAATATGGACTATCCCTTTAACCTGAAGGGCATCCTCTACTTCCCCCGGATCAACACCGAGTATGATTCCATCGAGGGAACCATTAAGCTGTACAACAATCAGGTGTTTATCGCCGACAATATCAAAGAGGTGATCCCCGAGTACCTGATGCTGCTGAAGGGCGTCATCGACTGCCCGGATCTGCCCCTGAACGTTTCCCGGAGCGCCCTGCAGAACGACGGCTTTGTGAAGAAGATTTCCGACTACATTTCCAAGAAGGTGGCGGACAAGCTTTCCGGCATGTGCAAGACCGACCGGGAGAATTATGAAAAATACTGGGACGATATCAATCCCTTCATCAAGTTCGGCTGCATCAAAGATGCTAAGTTCTCTGAGAAAATGATGGATTACGTGCTGTACAAGAATATTGACGACAAGTATCTGACCCTGGAGGACTGCGTTAAGGAGAATCAGAAGCCGGAAGAAAAAGCCGAAGAAGAAAAGCCTGCGGAAGATGCCCAGGAGAAGAAAGAGGAGTCTGAGAAAGAAAAAGTTACCATTTACTACGTGACGGATCCGGTACAGCAGAGCCAGTACATCAATATGTTCCGCAGTCAGAAGATGGACGCGGTGATTCTCCGCCATAATATTGACACAGCCTTCATCACCCATGTGGAGCGGGTGAAGGAAAATGTAAAATTCCAGCGCATTGACGCGGATCTGACAGAAGATCTGAAAGAGGACGGAGCGGATCTGGAGGAAGAAAAGAAAGCCCTGGAGAGCCTGTTCCGGAAGGCGCTGAACAATGAGAAGCTGGAAGTCAGGGTGGAAAACCTGAAAGATGAGAAGGTATCCGCCATGGTGACTCTGTCCGAGGAAAGCCGCCGTATGGAAGAAATGATGAAGATGTACGGCATGGGAGGAATGGATGCCTCAGCCTTCGGCGGACAGCAGACCCTGGTACTCAACGCCAAGCATCCGCTGGTTCAGTATATTTACAGCCATCAGGACGGGGAAAAGGTTACAATGTTCTGTAAGCAGCTCTATGATCTGGCTATGATCAGCCACAAACCTCTGTCGCCGGAGGAGATGACTGCTTTCATCGCCAGAAGCAACGAAATTATGATGGAACTGACAAAATAAGAGAAAGTGGGAGCATACATGAGCCGGAAGGAAATGCGGGAAAGCCTCTTTCTGATCGGCTTTATGGGGGCGGGCAAGAGCGCAGTCTCTGCCTGCCTCCATGAAGTTTACGGTATGAGGCTTCTGGAGATGGATCAGGAAATTGAGCGCAGAGAGGGAATGAGCATTCCCGAAATTTTTGAGAAAAAGGGAGAGGAATACTTCCGGGGGCTGGAAACCGGGCTGCTCCGGGAGCTGAAGGGAGATTCCGGAACCGTGGTGTCCTGCGGAGGCGGGGCGGCCATGCGGGAGGAAAATGTAAAGCTCATGAAAGAGGCGGGAAAGATTATTCTGCTGAGAGCAAGGCCGGAGACCATTTTGAAGCGGGTGGCAGGCAGCGATGACCGTCCGCTGCTCCGGGGACGCAGAACGGTGGAGGGGATCCGTGATCTCATGGAGGGGAGACGACCCCGGTATGAGGCGGCCGCGGATCTCACTGTGGACACAGATGAGAAGACGGTAGATGAGATATGCAGGGAGATCCTGGAGAGGACCGGGGCAGAGGATTAATCCAGATCCTGTAGTCTGAGAAATTCCATCAGCATTTTGTCCCAGGCCTGATCCAGAGATTTGTCCATGGTAAACAGGCGAAGAGAAGACCCGGTGGTCAGGGTCAGGGTTTCCCCGTTATACTGGCAGTTCAGATAAAGCCCGAAGACATCTTCGGCGCTGAGATCCGGACTGCTTTTTGCTGTCAGGAGGGATACCTCCTCCTGGGGAAGCTGAAAGACAAATTTGAAAGAGAGGGGAGTACGTTTTCCGCGGATAATGGAAAAACAGAAGGGTTTGATTTCTTTCCACAGCACCTGGCGCCGTCCCGAAGCGCGCAGGCCCTGGGCTTCCTCCGGGGCGTAGAAGTCCGGATAAAATTCCCCGTCTACCGTGAAGGTGGCAAAGGTTGTGACGGAGGCCTCGGATACCAGGAATCGGTCGAAAGTGTCCTGGATCAGCAGTTTGTTCATAAAATCTTTAATGTGTCTGATCTGAAGCGCTATCATTTGTCAGAGCCAGCCTTTCTTTTTAAAATACCAGATTTCCAGCAGAATAATGGCCGCGCAGACGCCGATGAGGATAAAATAGGCGGCGGGCTCATGGAGCTCCGGCATATGGTCAAAGTTCATGCCGTACCATCCCGTCAGCAGGGACAGGGGCAGAAAGATGGTGGTTACCACAGTCAGCATCCGCATGGTGTCATTTTGTTTCAGATCCATCTGCGACTGATAGATCTCCCGGATCTGCAGGGCATATTCCCGGAGCATCTGGGTATGATCGTACAGCCGGTCGATCCGGTCGGAGAGCCGTGAAAAATGCCGGGTATATTCTTCCGGAAACAGAGTGCAGTCATTGTCAGCCAGAATTTCGCACATATCCATCATCTGCTGATAAAAAGCCTGGAGTTTCAGAAGCTCCCGGCGGCAGAGATTGATATTTTTTTCCCATTCTCTGGGAAAGGATTCCGTGATAGCCTCCTCCATAGTGGCCAGTCTTTTTTCGTAATTCTGCAGAAGCATCATATCCCCCTGGATCTGCAGGCTCAGAAAGCGGAAAAAGAACTGAAAAATGTCCTGACAGTCCAGCAGTTCCTCCCGGGACAGCCTGTCCAGGAGGCTGGCCTGCTGTCCATCGGCAACGGCCAGCAGAAGCATCCGGTCGGTCAGGCAGAACACTGCGGAAAAAGAACTTTTCAGAGCGTTTTGCCGGTCAGGGATCACCAGGGTGCCGAGAATGCAGTCCGGCAGAGTCTCCGCTTTGCAGTACTGGGCTGTCTCGCCCAGGATCCGCTTCAGTGCCGGTCCGCCCGGCAGTTCCCGGCACCGGCCCAAGGCTTCCTCCAGAGAAAGAATTTCCAGGATATGGCCGTCCGGCGGAATGCTTGAATTTTCAGACAGGGAATGGATCCCTTTGCTGACAGAAAACAACATGGCGGTACCTCCTGCTTTATTATACCCGAAAACAGATAAGCAAACAACAGAAACATAGGGAGATGGTTTCGCGGTTTTATGAATGTTTTGTATTTTTGGCAGGCGGGGCTTTTCTTTTGAAAAAAAATAGTGTATACTGTCTTTCAGTGAGTGCCTGCCGGAGGGCAGGCAGAATGTTTGAGTAAGGAGAGCGTTTGGGATGAGCCAGAAAAAAGTCGACAAATATAAACAGGACAAAGCCAACCGGCAGAAGATTATGAAGAGAGAAAAAGTTCTGCGCAGAGTGGAGATCACCGTGGCAGCCGTAGTGCTGGCGGCGCTGCTTGTGTGGTTCTGCATTGCGGTTTACCGGAATTCTCAGGAAAAAGCCCTGGAGAACGCTGACACAGTGACCACCTCCCTGGATCTTACGGAGGTGGATTCTTACCTCAACGGGCTGACCACTGAGGCGTCTTCCTCTGAGGCGGCGGAATAAACCACAAAAAAATCAGGGAGCCGATGCGGATGAAAAATCCGCGCCGGCTCCCTGATTTTTTTGAAAAACGAGCGTTAATGCCGGATCAGCATTTTACCACGTTGGCAGCCTGCATTCCCTTGGCACCCTCGGTCAGATCGTAAGTAACAGCCTGGCCCTCATCCAGAGATTTGAAGCCCTCGCCCTGGATCGCGGAGAAATGTACGAATACGTCTTTTCCGTCCTCACCGGTGATGAAGCCATAGCCTTTTTCTGCGTTGAACCATTTTACAGTTCCCTTGTTCATGTTGTAGTACCTCCATTACAATTAAGAAAATGAAATCTTGTCAGCCTGTGAACTTTTTCAAAGCCTGTCCAATGTCCATGCCCTGCGGCATGCCAGCATGCCTCCGGTTATGGCCGCTGGACAGGGCTTTTAACAAAAATTCACTGGCTATTACAGATTATATTGAAGGTGAATGAAATATAATCTCTAATAACCAGTGACTCCATGTACATCTCAATAATTCCATATTCCTCTAAACTGTAATTCCATTATAGACAGTGGGAGGGGAAAAGTCAAGGAAAATTCATGAAGAGTTAGTTTGCAGGAGGGGACGGGAACGGCGGTTGCGCGGCCCGGCTTTACATCTCTGCGGTTTTCCTGTATACTTGGGAAAAAGCGTGTTGCAGCTGGATGGAGGATAAAATTAATATGAAGATTTTGATCAGGGGCGGCCGGGTCATTGATCCGGATACAAAACTGGACCAGATCCGCGATGTACTGCTGGAAGACGGAAAGATTGCCCGGGTAGGAGAGAAACTGAAGGAGAAGGCGGATACGGTTCTGAACGCCAAGGGATGCTGGGTGATGCCCGGGTTTATTGATATGCATGTGCATCTGAGGGATCCGGGGCTGACCTGGAAGGAGGATATTGAGAGCGGGTCAAAGGCAGCGGCCAGAGGCGGTTTTACTACTATTGTGGCTATGCCCAATACAAAGCCGGTGATGGACTCTCCGGACCGCATTGACTATGTGACAGTAAAGGCCAGAAGCTGCGCCCCCATCCATGTTCTCCAGGCGGGAGCGGCTACCAAAGGGCAGAAAGGCCAGGAACTGGCGGACATTGAGGGCATGGCAGCTCACGGGATTCCGGCCATCAGCGAGGACGGAAAATCCGTGATGAATTCCAAGCTTTGCCGGGAGGCCATGCTGGCGGCGGCAAAATGCGGAATTCCATTTCTGGATCACTGCGAGGACGCGGATCTGGCGGCCGGCGGCTGTGTCAATGAGGATGAGAATTCCAGAAAGTCCGGTCTGCCGGGCATCAGCAACGCGGCCGAGGACGCCATTGCGGCCAGGGACGCTCTGTTGGCGGCGGAGACCGGAGTGCATCTGCATCTGTGCCACTGTTCTACCAGGAACAGCGCGGTGCTGCTGAAACTGGCGAAACTGGCAGGGGTATCCATTTCCGGGGAGGTATGCCCCCATCATTTTACCCTGTGCAGCGATGATATGGTTCCGGGAGATACCAACTATAAAATGAATCCTCCCCTTCGGACCCGGGAGGATGTGGAAGCTCTGCGGCAGGCGCTGCATGACGATGTTTTTGAGGTGATCAGCACCGACCATGCCCCGCATACTACGGAAGAGAAATCCACAACCATGCGCAAGGCGCCTTTCGGCATCGTAGGGCTGGAGACGGCGGCGGCTCTCACCTACACAGAACTGGTGGAGACAGAAATCCTCACCCCCATGCAGATGGCGGAAAAGATGAGCGGAAATCCGGCCCGGATTCTGAACCTTACGGGAAGAGGCTCCCTGGCGGAGGGAAAAGAGGCGGATGTGGTAATCCTGGATCCCCGGGAAGAGTATGTGATCGACGCGAAAAAATTTGTCTCCCGGGGCAGAAATACTCCCTTTAACGGCAGAAAGGTAAAGGGAAAGATCCGGGCGACCATCTGCGGAGGCAAAATCGTCTACCGGGATGAAGAGTAAAAGAAAAGAGAGGAAAGAACCGATGATTAACAAACTGATTGCGAATATCAAAAAGACAAATGCTCCTATTGTGGTGGGGCTGGATCCCATGCTCTCCTATGTGCCGGAGCAGGTGCAGAAAAAAGCCTTCGCGGAATACGGGGAAACCCTGGAGGGAGCCGCGGAGGCCATCTGGCAGTTTAATAAAGAGATTGTGGACCATACAGCGGATCTGATTCCGGCGGTAAAGCCCCAGATTGCCATGTACGAGCAGTTTGGAGTTCCGGGACTGGCCGCCTACGAAAAAACCGTCGCCTACTGCCAGAGCAAAGGCCTGGCGGTAATCGGGGACATCAAGAGAGGCGATATCGGATCTACCTCCGCGGCTTACGCCGTGGGCCATCTGGGCAGAGTGCAGGTGGGAAGCAAAACCTATTCCGGCTTCCATGAGGATTTTGCCACGGTCAACCCCTATCTGGGAAGCGACGGGGTGAAGCCTTTCCTGGATGTATGCAGGGAAGAAAAGAAGGGAATCTTTATTCTGGTGAAAACCTCTAACCCCTCCAGCGGAGAGTTTCAGGACCGGATGGTGGAGGGGCACCCTCTTTACGAACTGGTGGGAGAAAAGGTGGCCCAGTGGGGCAGCGAGCTCATGGGCGATGACTACAGTTATGTGGGTGCGGTAGTGGGCGCTACGTATCCGGAAATGGGACGGACTCTGAGAAAGATTATGCCAAAAAGCTATATTCTGGTGCCGGGATACGGCGCCCAGGGAGGCCGGGGCAAAGACCTGGTGGATTTCTTTAACGAGGACGGCCTGGGAGCCATTGTCAATTCCTCCCGGGGAATTATCGCCGCCTACAAGCAGGAAAAATATGCTTCCTTCGGGGCGGAGCATTTCGGCGAGGCTTCCCGGCAGGCAGTCCTGGACATGGTGCAGGATATTTCCGGAGCGCTGGAGGCGGCAAAAGCATGAAAAACAAAGAGTGGTGCAGAATCCTTTCTCAGGAAGAGATCGGAACAGACATATACAGTATGTGGCTGGAGACTCCATCCATAGGGGCAGGCGCCCGGCCGGGACAGTTTGTGTCCCTCTACTGCCGGGATAAAAGCCGGCTGCTTCCCCGCCCCATCAGTCTCTGTGAGATAGACAAAGACAGAAACAGGATCCGGCTTGTGTATCGGGTGGCTGGAAAAGGCACGGAAGAATTTTCTGAAATGAAGGCCGGGGAAGAGATTTCCCTGCTGGGACCTCTGGGCAACGGCTTTCCCCTGGAGCGGGCGGAAGGAAAAAGAGCGATCCTCTTCGGCGGCGGTATCGGAATACCTCCTATGCTGGAGACTGCCAAACAGCTGCGGGGAGAAAAAAGCATTGTGCTGGGCTACCGGGATGAACGTTTTCTGGAAGAGGAATTTTCCTCCCGGGGAAGCCTGTATATCGCCACGGAGGACGGCAGCTTCGGCACAAAAGGGAATGTGCTGGACGCGGTTTGCCAGCGGCAGGTGCAGGGAGATGTGATTTTTGCCTGCGGCCCCACGCCCATGCTCCGTGCCGTCAAGGCCTGGGCAGAAGAACAGCAGACGGAGTGCTGGATTTCCATGGAGGAGCGGATGGCCTGCGGCATCGGCGCCTGCCTGGCCTGCGTCTGCCAGTCCAAAGAGGTGGATGAACACTCCCAGGTGCGCAACAAGCGAGTCTGCAAAGACGGACCGGTATTTCTGGCATCGGAGGTGGAACTGTAATGAATATGAAAGTAAATATAGCCGGCGTGGAGCTGAAGAATCCGGTTATGACCGCCTCCGGCACCTTCGGCTCCGGAGCGGAGTACAGCGAACTGGTGGATCTGAACAAGCTGGGGGCAGTGGTCACCAAGGGAGTGGCCAATGTGCCCTGGCCGGGCAATCCTACCCCCAGGGTGGCGGAGGTCTACGGAGGCATGCTCAATGCCATCGGCCTGCAGAATCCCGGCATGGAGGTGTTCTGCAGACGGGATCTTCCTTTTTTAAAACAGTTTGACACCAAAATCATCGTCAACGTCTGCGGCCACGCGCCGGAGGAATACCTGGAGGTAGTGGAGCGGCTGGCTGCCGAAGAGGTGGATCTGCTGGAAATCAACATTTCCTGCCCCAATGTCAACGCGGGCTTTCTGGCTTTCGGGCAGGATCCGAAGCATGTGGAGGCGCTGACGGCGGAGATTAAAAAGAAAGCGAAACAGCCGGTAATCATGAAGCTGACCCCCAATGTGACAGATATCGCGGAGATCGCCCGGGCGGCGGAAGCGGGGGGAGCGGACGCGGTTTCCCTCATCAATACCCTGACGGGCATGAAAATCGATGTGAAGAAACGCTGCTTTGCCCTGGCCAATAAAACCGGGGGAATGTCCGGACCGGCGGTGAAGCCGGTGGCGGTGCGGATGGTCTATCAGACGGCACAGGCGGTAAAGATTCCGGTCATCGGCATGGGCGGCATCGCAGCGGCGGAGGATGCCCTGGAGTTTATCCTGGCAGGAGCCACGGCGGTTTCTGTGGGCACCGCCAACTTTTACAATCCTGCCGCCACAGTGGAAATCATAGAGGGGATCCGGCGGTACATGGAGGAAAACCGGGTGGAGGATATCCGGGAACTCATCGGAGCGGTCCGGTGAAAGAAACGGCCATAGGGCAAATATGGAGGTTTTAGAAAATATGGAAGCATACAAGCAGGAATTTATTAACTTTATGGTGGAGAGCGATGTGCTGAAGTTCGGGGAGTTTACCCTGAAAAGCGGACGCAAATCTCCCTTTTTCATGAATGCCGGCGCTTATGTCACCGGCACTCAGCTGCGGCGGCTGGGGCAGTATTACGCAAAAGCCATTCACGATCATTACGGTCTGGAGTTTGATGTACTCTTCGGACCCGCCTACAAAGGCATTCCTCTGTCCGTAGCCACTGCCATGGCCATCAGCGAGCTGTACGGAGTGGATGTCCGCTACTGCTCCAACCGGAAAGAGGTGAAGGACCACGGAGATACGGGAATCCTTCTGGGAAGCAAACTGAAGGACGGCGACCGGGTGGTGATCATCGAGGATGTAACCACCTCCGGGAAATCCATCGAGGAGACGTTTCCCATTCTGAAGGCGCAGGCGGATGTGGACATTAAAGGCCTGATTGTTTCCCTGAACCGGATGGAAAAAGGAACCGGGGAGAAGAGCGCCCTGGAGGAGATCCAGGAGAAGTACGGGTTCGGGGCCAACGCCATTGTCACCATGGGAGAGGTGGTGGAGTATCTGTACAACCGCCCCTGCCAGGGGAAGGTGGTCATTGACGACAGCATGAAAGCGGCCATTCAGGAATATTATAAAGCTTACGGAGCGGAGGCCATTAGAAAGGAATTATTGTGAGCCATCGGCATAAAAAGTGGATTCGCAGGGCGGGCCGAATCCTGTTTTTGGTCTACCTGGCACTTTTGATTTATTTTCTGTTTTTCGCGGAAGGATATGGCAGACAGGTTTCCGGAACGAGGGAATACAGGTACAATCTGGTTCCCTTTACGGAGATCCGCCGGTTCTGGGTTTACCGGGAGCAGGTGGGCACATTGGCCGCGTTCCTGAATCTGGGAGGAAATGTGCTGGGATTCATGCCTTTTGGCTTTCTGCTTCCGGTGCTGTCCCAGCGTTTTGGAAGATTCTGGATCACAGTTCCCCTGGGGTTTTCTCTGAGCCTGGCAGTGGAATGCACGCAGCTGGCAGCCAAAGTGGGAAGTTTCGATGTGGACGACATTCTTTTAAATACGCTGGGGGTCCTTCTGGGCTGGCTGGCCTTCCGGCTTCTGAACTGGATAAGGAGAACTGTTTTTTATGGCAAGAAAATATAAATATTCTTTTGTGAAGAAAGAGGATGCCCAGGAAGGCCGCAGAGCCGCCTGGATGGCGGCAGTGTCTTTCGGGCTGTTTCTGATCCTGTCGCTGGTCTCCTTTGCCTTCGGGGGCAAGGGAGGAAACGCCCTGGGAGCCCTGGGGCTGTTTGCTATGCTGCTGGCCTTTTACGGGTGCTATATCGGATTTAAGAGCATTGGACGCCATGGCAGAATGCAGAAATTTTCCGTGATCGGGTCTCTGACTTCAGGGGCCGTGTCCATTTTGTGGCTGGCACTGTTTCTGGTGGGAGTGAAGTAGCATGGATCAGGAAAGATTTGAAAAACAGCTCCGGTTTATTCTGGAGATCGACCGGGAAAAAAATATTCTGCGCCAGACCCACCTCTCCGGAGGCGGCCGGCAGGAGAATGACGCGGAGCATGCCTGGCACATGGCGGTCATGGCGTATCTGCTCCGGGAATATGCCAATGAGCCCATTGACCTAGCAAAAACCATGATGATGATCCTCATCCATGATGTGGTGGAGATCGATGCCGGGGACACCTACGCTTACGATGAGGCGGCAGCGGCCACTCAGAGAGAGCGGGAGGAAGCGGCCGCAGAGCGGCTGTTCGGACTGCTTCCGGAGGATCAGGGCCGGGAACTGCGGGAACTTTTTGAGGAGTTTGAGGCCTATGAGACTCCGGAGGCCAGATTTGCCCACACCATGGACAATTTTCAGCCGCTGATGCTGAACGATTCCAACGGAGGCGGGGACTGGAGGGCGCACGGCGTCCGCCGTTCCCAGGTGGAAAAGCGCAATGAAAAGACGGGAACCGGTTCCGGGAAAATATGGGATTACATGCAGAAGATCATTGAAAAAAATGTGCAGAAGGGAAATCTGCTGGAAGAAAAGGAGGACTGAGCCCATGGACAGAGAAGAGGAAGAGCGGTACGGGCTGGCTTTGGAGCGGCTTGGACAGATCCACAAGGAACACTCTGTTCCTGTGATCTTTCGGGATTTTTTTCAGCGGGAAGCGTCTTTTCTGATCCGCATGGACGCTCTGTCGGAAAAGCTGGCGGCGGGAGAATTCCGCGGCGCCTCTCTGGAGGAACTGGAATGGATCAATCACGGGCTCTACGCGGAACTTCTGCCGGGGGCGTATGAAGAATGTTACGGCAATCCCGCCTATGCGTCTTCCATGCTGGGTGAAGATTACGGCAGATATTTCAGCTTTCTTTACGCGGAGCTCCGGGGAATGATCGTTTTTGCCTACGAGGGACGGAAGAGGGATATGCTTTGGTGCATGGAGCTGTTTCTGGAATGCTACCACATGTTTGAGGAGGAGGAAGTTCCCGCTCCGGAGAACCTGCGGCAGGCTCTTTACTGGTATGTCAGCGATTACTGCGAGGACATGGTGGAGTACCGGATCCGGGAACTGGTGGATCCCTCTCTGGATTTCGCGGCCCGGATCATTATGGAAGGGGATCTGACGGATATCCGCTATCTGTACCGGTTCGGAGAATATATCACGGAAAATGAGCGGAAGACGGCGGAATTTCTGGCCTCTCTTTCGGAGGAGGAGATCCGGGCCATGGCCAGGACCTATACGGAAGGATACCGGATCGGCTTTGAAGTGACAGGAAAGGATCTGTCCAAAAAGAAGACAGTGAATATCCGCTACTGTCTGGGCTTTGAGCGCGTGGTTCGGGAAGCGATTCTGCAGTTTCAGACTATGGGCCTCGCCCCGGTGATTTACCGGTCGGCGGTTCATTCCATCAATAAGCGGCAGAATCTGCGCATCGGCTATTACGGAGCGATTCCCAATAAACAGTTTGACTACGACCATCGCAATGACGCCGCCGTTTATCTGGATGAAAATCTGGCGGCCAGAAAACTCAGGAGCCAGCAGGAAGCCTTTGAGAAATACAGGAAACTGGCGGGGGGACACGCAGGTCCGGCCTGCATTGAGGTGTTTGGGGAAGTTCCCTTTGTGCCGGAGAATAAAAAGAGCGTCTGTGCCCTCACAGAGGAGCAGCAGAAGCTTCAGGTCCGCATGGACAGTGAATCCGGTCAGATCACCAACCGCTACATCCCTGGGGAGGAGCGGAGTTTTACCATTATTGCCTACCCGGTGCCGGAGATCGGAGAAAAATATGAGGAGATCTTCCGGGAGACGGTGAAGATCAATACTCTGGATTACAAAAAATATCAGCGGATCCAGCAGATCCTCATAGATCTCCTGGATCAGGGCCTTTCCGTCCATATCGGAGGCCGGGACGGCAATGAGACGGATCTGACTGTGCGGCTGCACACCCTGAAGGATCCGGAGAAGGAGACGAACTTTGAGAACTGCGTGGCGGACGTGAATATTCCCGTGGGAGAAGTGTTTACATCCCCGGTGCTTTCCGGCACCAGCGGTCTGCTTCATGTGAAGAAGGTTTATCTGGAGGGGCTGGAATACCGGAATCTGAAGATTTATGTCCGGGACGGCATGGTGACGGATTACAGCTGCTCCAACTTCGAAAAGGAGGAGGACAACCGCCGTTACATTGAGGAAAACATTCTCTTCCGCCATAAAACCCTGCCCATGGGCGAATTTGCCATCGGCACCAACACCGCCGCCTACACCATGGCCAGAAAGTACGGCATTGAGGACAAGCTGCCTATCCTTATCGCGGAGAAGACAGGACCGCATTTTGCCTTCGGGGATACCTGCTACAGCTGGCAGGAGGACACAAAAGTCTATAATCCCGACGGAAAGGAGATTATTGCCCGGGACAACGAGAGATCTCTGCTGCGGAAAACCGATGTGTCCCAGGCCTATTTTAACTGCCATACGGATGTCACGATCCCCTACGATGAACTGGGACATATCCGGGTGGCTGCCGGGGACGGGCGGATCCTCTCTATTATCGAGGAGGGCCGCTTTGTACCGGAAGGCACGGAAGAACTGAACCAGGCCCTGAAATTCTGAGGATTTTTCCAAACCGGAAAGAAAGCGGTTGACAAGGGCAGAGGCTGTCAGTACAATGCTTATAAGTAATTATAAAGTGATTTGCAATACTTATTAACAAAGCTTATTAATACTAAAAAGGAGAGAAAATTATGGCTAAGGTTGGAATTGTTATGGGCAGCGATTCGGACATGCCGGTGATGGCGAAAGCCGCCGACATTCTGGAAAAGTTCGGGATTGATTATGAGATGACGATTATCTCTGCCCACCGGGAGCCGGATGTATTTTTTGAATACGCGAAGACCGCGGAGGAGAAAGGCTTTAAGGTAATTATTGCCGGAGCGGGCATGGCAGCGCATCTGCCGGGCATGTGCGCGGCAATTTTCCCCATGCCGGTGATCGGTATTCCCATGCACACCACTTCCCTGGGAGGCAGGGATTCTCTCTATTCTATTGTACAGATGCCCAGCGGCATCCCCGTGGCCACCGTGGCCATCAACGGAGGAGCCAACGCAGGCATCCTGGCAGCCAAGATCCTGGCTACCGGCGATCCGGAACTGCTGCAGAAGGTAAAGGATTACGCCGCGGAGCTGAAAAGCCAGGTGGAAGCCAAGGACGCGAAGCTTCAGCAGGTGGGTTACAAAAATTATACAAAATAAGCGGAGGGAGCTATGGATTACAAGCATTCAGGCGTAGATATCGAAGCCGGATACAAAGCGGTGGAACTGATGAAAAAGCATGTGGCCAGAACGGCAAGGCCGGAGATGCTGGGAGGACTGGGCGGTTTTTCCGGAGCCTTTTCCATGGATAAATTTAAAAACATGGAGCATCCTACCCTGGTGTCCGGCACCGACGGTGTGGGAACCAAGCTGAAATTGGCGTTTCTTATGGACAAGCACGATACGGTGGGCATTGACTGTGTGGCTATGTGCGTCAACGACATTGCCTGCGCGGGAGGAGAGCCCCTGTTTTTCCTGGATTACATTGCCTGCGGCAAAAATATCCCTGAGCGGATCGCGGACATTGTCAGCGGCGTGGCGGAAGGCTGCGTCCAGGCGGGAGCCGCCCTCATCGGAGGGGAGACCGCGGAGATGCCGGGATTTTACCCGGAAGACGAGTACGATCTGGCGGGCTTCGCGGTAGGCGTTGTGGATGAAAAGGATCTCATCACCGGGTCTTCCTTAAGTTCCGGGGATGTACTCATCGGCATGGCTTCCTCCGGCGTCCACAGCAACGGATTCTCTCTGGTGCGGAAAGTCTTTGAGATGTCCAGGGAATCCCTGGAAACCTATTATGAGGAGCTGGGAACGACTCTGGGAGAGGCGCTGCTGGCCCCCACCAAAATCTATGTGAAGGCTCTGAAGAGCATCAAAGACGCGGGAGTCACCGTGAAGGCCTGCAGCCACATTACCGGCGGCGGCTTCTATGAGAATGTGCCCCGGATGCTGCGGGAGGATGTGGACGCCCTGATCCAGAAGGACAGCTACCCTGTGCCCCCCATCTTTAAACTGCTGGCGGAAAAAGGCCAGGTGGAAGAGCATGTGATGTACAACACCTACAACATGGGCATCGGCATGATCGTGGCCGTAAATCCCGAGGATGTGGACACCGCCATGCGGGCCATAGAGGCGGCCGGGGAAAAACCCTATATTATCGGACACATCGAGTCCGGCAAAAAACAGGTACAGTTGATCTGAGAAAGCGGCAGGCAGGCCTCCCCTTGAGAAAAACGGGGCGGGGCCTGCTTTCTATAACCAGGAGGAAAAAATATGTTAAAGACAGCAGTATTGGTGTCCGGCGGCGGCACCAACCTCCAGGCCATTCTGGACGCGGTGGACGCGGGAGAGATCACCAACGCGGAGATTTCAGTGGTGATCAGCAATAATCCCGGAGCTTACGCGCTGGAGCGGGCACGGGCAAAAGGAGTGGAGGCAGTCTGCATTTCGCCGAAAGATTTCGGGAACAGAGAGCAGTTCCACCAGGCGCTGCTTGATAAACTCCGGTCGGAGGGCGTGGATCTTATTGTGCTGGCAGGTTTTCTGGTGGTGATCCCGGAGATGCTGGTCAGGGCTTACCCCAACCGCATCATCAACGTGCATCCGTCCCTGATCCCCTCCTTCTGCGGCACCGGCTACTACGGGCTGAAGGTCCATGAGGCGGCCCTGGCCAGAGGTGTGAAGGTGACGGGCGCCACGGTTCACTTTGTGGATGCCGGCACGGATACGGGTCCCATCATTCTGCAGAAGGCCGTGGAGATCCGGGAGGGAGATACCCCTCAGATTCTGCAGCGACGGGTCATGGAGCAGGCGGAGTGGGTGATCCTGCCCAAAGCCATTGATCTCATTGCCAACGGAAAGGTTACGGTGGAGAAAGGCCTGGCTCATATCCGATAGTGTTTGAAGCGAAAGTATTTACATAGAGAGAAGAGAGGTTTTACAGATGAAGATTTTGATCGTGGGAAGCGGCGGCAGAGAACACGCCATCGCCTGGAAAGTAAGCCAGAGTCCTCTGGCGGAGAAAATTTACTGCGCTCCCGGAAACGCCGGCATCGCGGAGGTGGCCGAGTGCGTGGACATCGGCGCCATGGAATTTGACAAGCTGGCATCTTTTGCCAAAGAGAAGGCCATCGACCTGACCATTATCGGTATGGACGATCCCCTGGTGGGAGGCATTGTGGATGTTTTTGAGGCACAGGGTCTGCGTGTGTTCGGCCCCCGGAAAAACGCGGCCATCCTGGAAGGCTCCAAGGCCTTTTCCAAAGATCTGATGAAAAAGTACCACATCCCCACAGCGGCCTATGAGACCTTTGACGATCCGCGGAAAGCGGAGGAATATCTGAAGACGGCAAAATTCCCCATTGTCCTTAAGGCTGACGGGCTGGCTCTGGGAAAAGGCGTGCTGATCTGCAATACGCTGGAGGAGGCTCTGGAGGGCGTGAAGACCATTATGCTGGATAAGAAATTCGGATCCGCCGGCAACCACATGGTCATCGAGGAGTTTATGACCGGGCGGGAAGTCTCTGTGCTGTCCTTTGTGGACGGAAAGACTATTAAGACCATGGCTTCCGCCCAGGACCATAAGCGGGCCAAGGACGGAGACCAGGGACTGAACACCGGCGGTATGGGAAACTTTTCTCCTACGCCTTTCTACACCAAAGAAGTGGACGACTTCTGCCGGAAATATATTTTCCAGCCCACCGTGGACGCCATGGCGGCGGAGGGCCGGGAGTTTAAGGGCGTGATTTTCTTCGGGCTCATGCTTACCCCGGAGGGCCCCAAAGTACTGGAATACAACGCCCGCTTCGGAGATCCGGAAGCCCAGGTAGTCCTGCCCAGAATGGAGAACGATATGGTGGAGGTGGTGGAAGCCTGCATCGACGGCCGTCTGGATCAGATCGATCTGAAATTCAAGGAGGACGCGGCTGTTTGCGTGGTACTGGCCAGCGACGGGTACCCGGTCTCCTACGAAAAGGGTCTGCCTATCCGGGGCCTGGAGAACTTTAAAGGCAAGGACGGTTACTACGTGTTCCATGCGGGAACCAAGTTCGGCCCGGAGGGACAGGTACTCACCAACGGCGGCAGAGTCCTGGGAGTCACCGCTCTGGGCAAAGACCTGAAGGAAGCCAGGAAGAACGCCTACGAGGCCGTGGACTGGGTAGATTTCGACAACAAATACTATCGGCACGACATTGGAAAGGCCATTGACGAGGCATAAAGATGCCGCTGCGGATTGTAAGAAATGATATTACGAAGATGAAAGTGGACGCCATTGTAAACGCCGCCAATTCTACCCTTCTGGGAGGCGGAGGCGTGGATGGCTGCATTCACCGGGCCGCAGGGCCGGCGCTGCTGGCGGAGTGCAGGACCCTGGGAGGCTGTGAGACGGGAAACGCCAAGATCACAGGGGCTGGAAATCTGCCCTGCCGGTATGTGATTCATACGGTAGGACCTATATGGAGGGGCGGAACCCATGGAGAAAGGGAGAAATTAACCTCCTGCTACCGCACTTCCCTGGAACTGGCAAGAGAGCACCAATGTGAGAGCGTGGCCTTTCCCCTGATCTCCTCCGGTATTTACGGGTATCCAAAGGATCAGGCCCTGCAGGTGGCGGCGGAGGCCATCAGCGCCTTTCTTATGGAGCATGAGATGCAGGTTTTTCTGGTGATCTTTGACAGGAAGGCTTACCAGATCAGCAGCCGGCTTTTTGAGGATATCGCGGAGTACATTGACGACCACTACGCAGAGGCCCATACAGACCGGGGACGCCTGCTGATGGCGCCATCGTTTTCAGATACGGGGACGCCCTGGCCTTCTTATAAAAGCGCGGCAAGCCTTAGGGAAGCTCTGGCGCATATAGATGAAAGCTTCTCGGAGATGCTGCTGCGGAAGATCAATGAGAGGGGCATGAAAGATTCTGAGTGCTATAAAAAAGCCAATATTGACCGGAAACTCTTTTCAAAGATCCGGGGAGACAGACTGTACAGGCCCAGCAAACCTACGGCAGCCGCCTTTGCCATAGCGCTGGAGCTTTCCCTGGAGGAGACCAGGGAATTGCTTGGGAAAGCCGGATTTGCCCTTTCCCGTTCCAGCAAATTTGATATCATCATTGAGTATTTTATTGAGCACGGGAATTATAATATCTTCGAGATCAATGAAGCGCTTTTTGCCTTCGAACAGAACCTGCTGGGAGGCTGAAAAGCGGGGAGCCCGGATGAAATTGTCGCCTGACAGGCGACCTGAAAAAATAAACTCTGCTATAAAATGTGACTGTAAGGGAAACCGGACAGTCACATTTTTTTCAGAAAATAGAGGAGGCAGAAACATGGGAAAAGATTTAACAGAGATCGTTTTTATTCTTGACCGCAGCGGATCCATGAGCGGCCTGGAGGCGGACACCATCGGGGGCTTCAACTCCATGATCCAGAAGCAGAAAAAAGAGCGGGGCCGGCCTTTGGGCGCCGCCTGGAAAAAACAGATTGATGAGGACTACAGAAAACGTGCCGGCAGAATCTGATTTACCTCTATCAGGTCAGTATAAAAGAAATATTAGAAAAAAGATTGAAAATTACAAAATTTTCAGATATGATGGTTCTATACAAGCTTCACGGGGGTGACAAAAACAAAAATAATTATTGTATTGGGAGGAACTTTTTATGTTAATGACAGTCGAGGGTTTCATGAAAATGATCGAGGACCATCATATCCAGATGATCGATTTTAAGATCGTGGATATTAACGGCCAGTACCGCCATGTGACCATACCGGCGCGGCAGTTTTCCGAGGATACGCTGAAGAACGGCATCGGTTTCGATGCGTCCAACTATGGATACGCGGTGGTGGAGAAGAGCGACATGGTCTTCATTCCGGATCTGGATACGGCTATGGTAGATCCCTTCTGCCAGCCGCCTACGCTTTCCGTAACGGGAAACGCCATGATCATCGATCATCCGGAAAACCGTCCCCTGGATCAGTACCCCAGAAACATTGTGCAGGCGGCCAACCGCTATATGAAGAAGACGGGGATCGCCGACACTATGATCATTTTGCCGGAGTTTGAATTTTATCTGTTTGACAGCGTGGGCTGGGAGGTACAGCCCTACTCCATCAGCATGAATCTGGATGTGAACCAGGCGCCCTGGAACAGCGCCGTGGAAGGCCGGGGATGCGTTGTGCCCCATCAGAAGGCTTATCATGTGGCGAAGCCTTTTGACAAGGCTTATGAGTGCCGTTCCGAGATGTGCATGGAGATGGAGAAGGCGGGAATCCCCATTAAGTACCATCATCCGGAGGTGGGAGCTTCCGGCCAGTTTGAGATCGAACCCCGGCTGGGGGAGATGACCAAGATGGCGGACGACACCATGATGATCAAGTACATCATTCACAACGTGGCTATGAAGTACGGAAAGACCGCTACCCTGATGCCCAAGCCTGTTTACGGGGAGGCGGGGAACGGCATGCATGTGCATATGCTCCTTTTGAAGGAGGGCCAGCCGGTGTTCTCCGATGACGAAGGATACTCGCACCTGAGCCGCACCGCCCACTATTTCATGGGGGGTCTGCTGAAACATATCTCGTCCCTGTGCGCCATTACCAATCCCAGCACCAACTCCTTTAAGCGGCTGGTTCCCGGATTTGAGGCCCCGGTGACTGTGGGATACGCTACCTCCAACCGCAGCGCCGTGATCCGAATCCCGGCTTATGCCAAGGAGCCTTCCATGCGCCGGTTTGAACTGCGGAACCCGGACGCCACCTGCAATCCTTACCTCTGCTACGCGGCCATCCTTATGGCGGGGCTGGACGGGGTGAAGAATCAGATCGATCCCCACGAGAACGGCTGGGGGCCCTATGACATGAACCTGTATTCCCTTTCCCAGGAGGAGAAGGCGAAGCTGCAGGCCCTGCCCGCTTCCCTGGACGCGGCCCTGGATGCCCTGGAGGCGGACCACGAATACCTGACTGCCGGCGGCGTGTTCCCGGAGCAGCTGATCAGGAACTTCATCGCGGTGAAGCGGCAGGAGTGCCTGGAGCTGGCGGCGGTGCCCCATCCCGCGGAGTTCGCGAGATATTACAATCTGTAAGGTACGAGGCCGATGTAAAATTTTCGTATTTTATTGACAAACCTTTCAAAATTGGTTATCATGAAGTCGTTATGGAAGTTTGGCAAAACAGAGTTTCCATGCAAATATTTTTGACCACCCTTCGGGGTTAAAGGCCATACGGACAGCCGGGTCAACTGCCGATTGGCGGCGCAGCCGCCTTATTGATTGAGTTAGAAGCTCAAATTTTATAAGTTGGTTACTTTATAACCGCCGCATATCATGCGCACATCAACTTGTGAAACGGTCAATAAGAGTAGTGAAAGTAATATTTGCGGGTACAGCGTTTCTGCTGCGGCCTTTACTAGAGACTCTGATTTCTGCTATTCCGAATGAATCGAAAAGACGGACAGGATATGAGGAGCCGGATTCTGAAAGGATCCGGTCCGGGAAAATGTCCGGGCAGAGAATGTTCAGGCCGGGTAATGTGCTGTGTCAGCGGATTGCCCGGCTTTTTCCGCGCCATACACCAGGCAGGCATTTGCCGTAAAACCGGCGGGGAGCAAAGCGGCCCCGGCCGTTGTGAGGAGGATACGAGATGGGAGAAAAATTAAAGCTGTACGGGTTCAACAACCTGACAAAATCTCTGAGCTTTAATATCTACGATGTCTGCTACGCCAAGACGCCCAGGGAGCAGAGGGATTATATTGACTATATCGATGAGCAGTATAATTCCAAGCGGCTTACCAATATCCTCACCAACCTGACGGATATGATCGGGGCTACAGTGCTGAATATCGCCAGCCAGGATTACGATCCCCAGGGGGCTTCCGTGACCATTCTCATTGCCGAGGAGACCATGGTGCCCTGCGGGGAGACCCAGCTGGCCCATCTGGACAAGAGCCATGTGACAGTGCACACTTATCCGGAATACCATCCGGAGACCTGTCTGGCCACTTTCCGGGTGGATATCGATGTGGCCACCTGCGGGGAGATCACCCCCCTGTCCACCCTGGACTACCTTATCGGCTCCTTTGACTCGGACATTATCACCATGGACTACCGGGTCCGGGGCTTTACCAGGAACCTGGACGGAAAAAAGGTTTTTATGGATCACCCTATCCGGTCCATTCAGGACTACATCTGCCAGGAGACTCTGCGGCGGTACGACGCCGTGGATATCAATATATACGACGCCAATATCTATCACACCAAAATGCTGGTGAAGGATATTAATCTGCAGAATTACCTGTTCAAGACGGACGTCTACGAGCTTCCGCCCCAGGTAAGGCTGGAGATCACCGACAATCTCCGGCGGGAGATGATCGAGATCTTCAGCGGGCGCAATGTTTATTCAGGAGAATGAGACAGAATGAGAGAATTAGATCAGGAGCGGGCCCCCATCTACGAGGCCCTGCGGGATTTTTCAAAAAAGAGGGTGGTGCCCTTTGACGTGCCGGGACATAAGCGGGGCAAGGGCAACCCGGAGCTTCGGGAGCTTCTGGGAGAAAAATGCGTGGGTATGGATGTGAACTCCATGAAGCCCCTGGACAACCTCTGCCATCCGGTGTCGGTGATCCGGGAGGCGGAGGAGCTGGCGGCGGAGGCGTTCGGAGCGGCCCACGCTTTTCTTATGGTGGGAGGCACCACCTCCGCGGTGCAGAGCATGATCCTTTCCGTGGTGAAGCGGGGAGAGAAGATCATCCTGCCCCGGAATGTTCACCGGAGCGTGGTAGGGGCCCTGATCCTCTGCGGGGCGGTGCCGGTGTACGTGAATCCGGAGATGAACCGCCGCCTGGGGATCCCTCTGGGCATGAAGGTGGAGGCGGTGGAGCGGGCGGTCCGGGAAAACCCGGACGCCAAAGCCATTCTGGTGAACAATCCCACCTACTACGGGATCTGCTCCAATCTCCGGGAGATCGTGAGGATCGCCCACAGCCACGGCATGCTCTGCGTTGCCGATGAGGCCCACGGCACCCATTTTTATTTCGGGGAAAATCTGCCGGTGTCGGCCATGGCCGCCGGGGCGGATATGGCTTCGGTGTCCATGCATAAATCCGGAGGAAGCCTGACACAAAGTTCCCTTTTGCTGGCGGGGCCGGCCATGGCAGAGGGCCATGTGCGCCAGATTATCAATCTGACCCAGACTACCAGCGCCTCTTACCTGCTGCTCTCCAGTCTGGATATTTCCAGAAGGAATCTGGCCCTGCGGGGAAGGGAAACTTTTGCCCAGGTGGTGCGGCTGGCGGAGTACGCCCGGGAGGAGATCAACCGCATCGGCGGCTACTACGCCTATTCCCGGGAGCTCTGCGACGGGGACAGCATCTACGATTTCGATGTGACCAAGCTGTCGGTGAATACCCTGGACATTGGTTTGGCGGGGATCGAAGTCTACGATCTGCTCCGGGACGACTACAATATTCAGATCGAATTCGGGGATCTGGGAAATATCCTGGCCTACCTGTCCATCGGGGACCGTCCCCGGGACATTGAGCGGCTGGTGGGAGCCCTTTCGGAGATCCGCCGCCGGTTCCGCCGGGAAAAGACAGATCTTTTTACCCAGGAATACATTGATCCCAAGGTGGTGGCTTCCCCCCAGGAAGCCTTTTACGCGGAAAAAGAATCCCTGCCCATGGAGAAGACCTGCGGCAGGGTGTGCAGCGAGTTTGTCATGTGCTATCCTCCGGGGATCCCCATTCTGGCTCCCGGGGAGGAGATCACAGATACCATCCTGGATTATATCCGCTACGCCCGGGAAAAGGGCTGCTCCCTGACGGGCACGGAGGATCCGGAGGTTTTGAACTTAAACGTACTCAAGGAGGTGTGAGACATGCAGCTTTGGTTTTCGGAAATGCAGACCCCCAACGTGAAATTTTCCATCCGGGTGGAGCGGCAGCTCTACAGCGGGCAGAGCGAGTTCCAGCGGATCGATGTGTTTGAGTCCCCGGAATTCGGAAGATTTCTTACTCTGGACGGCTATATGATGCTGACGGAGCGGGACGAGTTTATCTATCATGAGATGATCACCCATGTGCCCCTGGCGGTGCACCCCAAGGTAAAGCGGGTGCTGGTTATCGGCGCCGGGGACGGAGGCGTGATCCGGGAGCTGGTGCGGTACCCGGAGATCGAGGACATCGATCTGGTGGAGATCGATGAACTGGTGGTGGAAGTGTGCCGGAAATATCTGCCCCAGACCGCCTGCCGGCTGGACGACCCCAGGGTACACATCCATTACGAGGACGGGCTGAAATATATCCGTTCCTGCGAGGACGAGTACGACCTGATCCTGGTGGATTCCACGGATCCCTTCGGCCCCGGGGAAGGGCTGTTCACCCGGGAATTTTACGGGAACTGTTTTAAGGCTCTGAAGGACGACGGCATCATGATCAATCAGCACGAGAGTCCCTTCTATGCCGAGGACGCGGCGGCCTGCCAGAGCATGCACAAGCTGATCGTGGAATCTTTCCCCATCAGCAAGATCTACCAGGCCCACATTCCCACCTACCCTTCGGGACACTGGCTTTTTGGCTTTGCCTCCAAAAAATACCATCCCCTGCGGGATCTGGACGAGACCCGCTGGAATCTCCGGGGACTGTCCTGCAAATACTATACGACGACGCTGCACAAGGGGGCTTTCTATATCCCGGCGTACGTGGAAAGGCTGTTAAAAGATGTTGAATAAATATACAGAGACATTTCTGGAATGCACCGCTGATGCCCAGGAGGCAAAGATCGTTCTTTTCGGGGCGCCCTTTGACGGTACCACCTCCTACCGGCCGGGAACCCGCTTCGGCAGCGGCGCCATCCGCCGGGAATCCTACGGCATTGAGAGTTACAGTCCCTATCAGGACGGAGACCTGCTAGATGGCCGGGTCCTGGACTGCGGAGATCTGGAACTGCCCATTGGAAATGCGGAAAAGGCCCTGGCGGCGATCCAGGCTATGGAGGAGGAGATCCTTTCCGCCGGAAAGCTTCCTTTTATGCTGGGAGGCGAGCACCTGGTGACCCTGGGAGCCTTCCGGGCGGCGGTGAAAAAATATCCTGACATCCACATCCTCCATTTTGACGCCCACGCGGATCTGCGGCAGGAGTATCTGGGTGTGGAGCTGTCCCACGCCTGCGTTCTTCGCCGGTGCTGGGAGCTGACCGGGGACGGCAGAATCCATCAGTTCGGTATCCGCTCCGGAGACCGGGAGGAATTCCGCTGGGGAAAGGACCATGTGGAGACCCGGAAATTTGATTTTGAAGGCCTGGAGGAAACCCTGGACCGCCTGAAAGGGAAACCGGTGTATTTCACCCTGGATCTGGATGTGCTGGATCCCTCGGTATTTCCGGGAACGGGAACCCCGGAGCCGGGAGGAGTTTCTTTTGAGGAACTGCGGAAGGCCGCGGAGCTGGTCTGCCGGAAGGCGGATGTGGCGGCCTGCGATGTAAACGAATTAAGCCCGCCCTACGATCCCTCGGGGATCTCCACGGCGGCTGCCTGTAAAATTGTAAGAGAAATGCTGATCGCCCTGCAGAAGAAAGGAGAATAAACCATGGGAAAAGTGTTAGTTATCGGCTGCGGCGGAGTGGCTTCTGTAGCCATCCGCAAATGCTGTCAGAACAGTGAGGTGTTTCAGGAGGTCTGCATTGCCAGCCGCACCAAATCCAAATGCGACGCCCTGAAGGAGAAACTGGAGGGGACCACCAAAACGAAGATCACCACCCGCCAGGTGGACGCGGACAAGGTGGAGGAGCTCATCGCCCTGATCGAAGAACAGAAGCCGGACGTGGTGCTGAATCTGGCCCTGCCCTACCAGGATCTGACCATTATGGACGCCTGCCTGGCTACGAAAACCAATTATGTGGATACCGCCAACTATGAGCCGGAGGACACGGCAAAATTTGAGTACAGCTGGCAGTGGGCCTACCGGGAGCGCTTTGAGCAGGCCGGCATTACCGCTCTGCTGGGCAGCGGCTTCGATCCCGGGGTTACCGGCGTATTTTCCGCCTATGCCCTGAAGCATCAGTTTGACGAGATCCATTACATTGATATCCTGGACTGCAACGGCGGCGATCACGGCTATCCCTTCGCCACCAACTTCAATCCGGAGATCAACATCCGGGAGGTGTCCGCCAACGGCTCTTACTGGGAGGACGGCCACTGGGTGGAGACCAAACCCATGGAGATCAAGCGGGTCTACAATTTTGACCAGGTGGGAGAAAAGGACATGTATCTGCTCCACCATGAGGAGATCGAGAGTCTGGCTCTGAATATCCCCGGGATCAAGCGCATCCGCTTTTTTATGACCTTCGGCCAGAGCTACCTGACCCATCTGAAGTGCCTGGAGGATGTAGGCATGACTTCTATTAAGCCCATTCTCTTTGAGGGGAAGGAGATCGTTCCCCTGCAGTTCCTGAAAGCTGTGCTGCCGGATCCGGCTTCCCTGGGGCCCAGAACCAAGGGCAAGACCAACATCGGCTGCATCTTCCGGGGCGTTAAGGACGGCCAGCCCAAAGATTACTACCTGTACAATGTCTGCGACCATGAGGAATGCTATAAAGAAGTAGGATCCCAGGCGGTGGCCTACACCACCGGCGTGCCCGCCATGATCGGCGCCATGATGCTGATGACCGGCACCTGGAACAAGCCCGGAGTCCACAATATCGAGGAGTTCGATCCGGATCCTTTTATGGAGGCTCTGAACAAGTGGGGCCTGCCCTGGCAGGAAAACTTCCATCCGGTCCTGGTGGACTGATGGGAGGCAGAAGCGCCGGCGCGCGCACCCCTTTCTTTCTGCTGGATGAGGAAAAGCTCCTCCGCAATCTGGAGATTCTAAAGGAGGTCAGCGACAGGGCCGGCTGCAAGATCCTGCTGGCCCAGAAAGCCTTTTCCATGTTTTCCGTGTACCCCCTGATCCGAAAGTATCTGGCGGGAACTGCCGCCAGCGGCCTCTATGAGGCCAGGCTGGGGGCGGAGGAGTTCGGCGGGGAGACCCATGTGTTTTCCCCGGCTTACCGGAGAGATGAATTCGAAGAAATTCTGAAATACGCCGACCATCTGGTCTTCAACAGCCCGGGGCAGGTGAAAAAATTCGGGGAGCGGGCAAAGGCGGCGGGAAAATCCATCGGCCTGCGGCTGAATCCGGAATGCTCCACCCAGGAAGGTCACGCCATCTACGATCCCTGCGCTCCCGGCTCCCGGCTGGGGACCACCCTGGAAGAGCTGGAGGAGAGCCTGCTGCCTATGCTGGACGGCTTTCACATGCACACCCTCTGCGAGCAGAACTCCGACGCACTGGAAGTGACCCTTCGGGCGGCGGAAGAAAAATTCGGGAAATACTTTGCGGGAAAACGCTGGCTGAACCTGGGCGGAGGACACCATATCACCCGGGAAGACTACGACCGGGAACGGCTGATCCGACTGATCCGCCATTTAAAAAACACCTACGGCACGGAAGTGTACCTGGAGCCGGGGGAGGCGGTGGTGTTAAATGCCGGGTATCTGGTGACGGAAGTGCTGGAGATTGTAAAAAACAATGGAATGGAGATCGCGATCCTGGACACCTCCGCCGCCTGCCATATGCCGGATGTGCTGGAGATGCCCTACCGGCCGCCCCTGAAGGATGCCGGAGAGCCGGGAGAGAAGCCGTATACCTATCGGCTGGGAGGTCCCACCTGTCTGGCCGGGGATGTGATCGGAGACTATTCCTTTGCCAGCCCCCTCCGGGAGGGCAGCACCCTGGTCTTTGAGGATATGGCCCTCTATACCATGGTAAAGACCAATACCTTCAACGGTATGCCCCTGCCGGCCCTGGCCATCCGCCGCCGGGACGGAAGGGTGGAGACAGTAAAAACCTTTGGCTACGAAGATTTTAAAACCCGGCTGTCCTGAAAAAAGAGCAGGGTCCATATTCAGAGGAGACTTGAGAGAATGAAGCAAAATTACCAGCTGACTATGACCGCCTGTTTCGCGGGCTATGTGGTACAGGCCATTGTCAACAATTTCGCGCCTCTGCTGTTTCTGACCTTTCAGAGAAGCTTCGGCATTCCCCTGGAGCAGATCACTATGCTGGTAACCATTAATTTCGGCATTCAGCTGCTGGTGGATCTTTTATCCGCCGCTTTTGTGGACCGAATCGGTTACAAGAAAGCGGTGATTCTGGCCCAGATCTTTGCCGCTGCCGGGCTGGTGCTGCTGGCCCTGCTGCCGGGAATCATGAGCCCCTTCCCGGGAATCCTGACGTCGGTGATGATTTACGCCGTGGGAGGCGGACTCTGTGAAGTAGTCTTAAGTCCTATTGTGGAAGCCTGTCCCACAGATAACAAAGAGAAGGCAATGAGCCTTCTCCATTCTTTTTACTGCTGGGGACATGTGGGCGTGGTACTGCTGTCCACCGCCTTTTTCGCGGCCTTCGGTATCGAAAACTGGAGGATTCTGGCGGCGGCCTGGGCCGTGATCCCGGCGGTCAATGCCCTGCTGTTTGCGAAAGCGCCGGTGCCCTCCCTGATTCAGGAGGGGGAGACGGGCATGTCCTTTCGGGAGCTGTTTACCAGTCGGATTTTCTGGGTTCTGATGCTTCTCATGGCGGCCGCCGGAGCCAGCGAGCAGGGAGTGAGCCAGTGGGCTTCCACTTTCGCGGAGCAGGGGCTGGGCGTCTCCAAAACCATGGGAGATCTGGCGGGCCCCATGTTTTTTGCGGTGATGATGGGACTGTCCCGGCTGTTTTACGGAAAATACGGGGACCGGATTCGTCTGGACCGGTTTATGATCGGAAGCAGCGTACTCTGCGCGGCGTCCTATCTCTGCGTCGCCCTGGCGCCGGTGCCGGTGCTGGGACTGGTGGGATGCGGATTCTGCGGACTTTCCGTGGGAATCATGTGGCCGGGAGGCTTCAGCAAGGGAGCGGCGGCTTTGCCCAGAGGAGGCACAGCGATGTTTGCCCTTTTCGCCCTGGCGGGGGATCTGGGCTGTGCCGGCGGCCCCACGGCGGTAGGAATGGTTTCCGGAGCCCTGGGCGGAAATTTGAAACTGGGGATTCTGTCGGGAGTGGTTTTTCCCCTGCTGGTCATTGCCGGCGTCCTGCTCTGCGCAGGTCTGACCCGGAAAGGCTCATGACAGCCGGATGCTGATCTCCCCGGAGGAGAGACAGCCGGTCTGTCCGTCTTCATAGCGAACCAGCAGCCGGCACTGGTCGTCCACATCCAGGGCCACGGCATCGCGGCTGCCGGAGGGCTGCAGGACGCGGATCCTGCGGCCGATGGCCAGGCTTCTTTCCCGGTATTTTTTTACATAGTCCGCAGGACTGCCGGCGGTATACGCTTTCATGAAATGATTCAGAAAAGCTGCCGCCAGATGATTTTTCGCGTCTTTCGCGGGGCGGGAGAAAACCGCGCCCGCTGTCTGAGCCAGGGTATCCGGGAAACCGCCCTCCGGCGGGTAGACATTGATCCCGATGCCCAGAACAATAAAGTGAATTTTCTCATTTTCCAGGTCCAGGGAGGCTTCTGTCAGGATGCCGCTGACCTTTTTCCCATCCATGAAAATATCGTTGACCCATTTGATGCCGGGACGGCGGCCGGATACTTCTTCAATGGCCTCGCAGGCGGCCACCGCCGCCAGGGTTGTGATCTTTACCGCTTCCGAGGGAGCCAGCTGCTCCGGACGCAGCAGCAGGCTTAAATAGACGCCGGTGGAGGAGGGAGAATAAAAATGCCGTCCCAGCCGTCCCCGGCCGGCAGTCTGGGATCCGGCAATGACGGTGCAGCCCTCCGCGGCTCCCTGTCCGGCTTTTTCCCGCAGCAGGGTGTTGGTGGAGCCTGTCTCCTGCAGAACATGCAGTTCCAGCCGCTGACAAACAGGTTCCAGATATTTCTGTATGCCCTGGGCAGAGAGAATATCTGTGCTGTCGGCAAGGCAGTATCCCCGGTTGGGTACGGCGCTGATGACATAGCCCTCCTCCCGCAGACGGTTTACTGCCTTCCACACAGAAGTGCGGGAAACAGACAGTCTCCGGGCAATTTCCCCGCCGGAAAAATACGTTCCCCTGTTCTGCTCCAGAAGTGATAATAGTGCGTCCTTTGTTTCCAAACGTTTTACACCTCCTGTCTACGGGGATGATAGCATAGAAATCCCGATCCGGTCAACCGGTGTTACGATTCGCTGCCGTCAGGTCTGGAACAGGACATTTCTCTATTGACAATCCTATACCCCCATAGGTATAATATCTGCAGAAATATTATACCTATGGGGGTATGGGTAAGGAGGACATTATGAAACAGCTGGAAAAATTTTTGGAATGGGGAGGAACCAGGCGTGAGATTTTCTGCCTGATTCTGTCGGGCTTGGCTCTTTTGCTCAGCATGTTTGATCTGCTCCCGCTGCCTTTTGATCCGGCCTGGATTGCCATTGTACTCTGCGGCATTCCTATTGTACTGGAGGCTTTCCTGGGACTGGTGACGGCTTTTGATATCAAGGCGGATGTACTGGTTTCTATTGCCCTGATCGCGTCTGTTTTGATAGGAGAAAATTTCGCCGCCGGGGAGGTGGCTTTTATCATGCGGCTGGGAGGGCTTCTGGAGGATCTCACCGTAGCCCGGGCCCGGGCCGGGATTGAAAAACTGGTGCGTCTCACCCCCAGAACCGCCAGAGTGGTTCAGGGGGAGAAGGAAACAGTGATCCCCGCGGAGCAGGTTCAGGCCGGTGATGTGCTGAGAGTTCTTCCGGGAGAGACCGTGCCGGCGGACGGGGTAATCCTTTCCGGACGGACGTCCGTGAACCAGGCGGTGATGACAGGAGAATCCCTGCCGGTAGATAAAGAAGCCGGAGATGAAGTGTCCAGCGGTACCGTAAATCAATTCGGAGCTTTTGAGATGAAAGCCCTCCGGGCAGGGGAGGACAGTTCCATACAGAGAATGATTCGTCTGGTGCAGTCCGCGGATGCCGGGAAGGCAAAAATAGTGGGGCTTGCGGACCGCTGGGCGACCTGGATTGTGCTTATCGCCCTCAGCGCGGCCGCTCTGACCTGGCTTATCAGCGGGGAGATCCTCCGGGCAGTAACCATTCTGGTAGTATTCTGCCCCTGCGCCCTGGTACTTGCCACTCCCACTGCCATTATGGCAGCCATCGGGAATGCGACCAGGCATGGATTTCTGGTGCGGGAGGGAGATGCCCTGGAGCGTCTGGCCGCTGTTTCCAGGATCGCCTTTGATAAAACGGGAACTCTCACCTGCGGAACCCCGGAGGTGACAGCGGTGAGAAGCTTTGCCGGGGAATATCCGGAAGAAATAGTATACGCCTGTACAGCCTCCGCGGAGCTTCTGTCAGAGCATCCCCTGGGAAAAGCGGTGGTCCGCAGTTTCCGGCAGAAAGCTTCGGCGGCCCAGCCGGAGGAATTTCAGATGCTTCCGGGCCGTGGGGTCCGGGCTTTAGTGGAAGGCCGGGAAATTCTGGCCGGAAATCCGGAACTTTTGGAGGACAGCCAGGTGATTCTCACCCAAGCCCAGAAAAGCCAGGCGGAGGAATTTCTGGCCCTCGGATGTACGGTTATTTACACGGCGATTGACGGAAAAGCGGCGGGATTCCTGGCTCTGTCGGACACCTTGAGGAAAGAAAGCCCGGAGATCATCCGGCAGATCCGGGACATGGGCATCCGTCCGGTATTGCTTACCGGGGATCATGAGGAGGCGGCCGCGGCCATTGGAGAACAGCTGGGGATGGAGGAGGTACATGCCGGCTGTCTGCCGGAGGACAAACTCACCTGGATCGGGAACTTTCAGTCAGCCGGGGAGCCGGTGTGCATGATCGGGGACGGGATCAATGACGCGCCGGCTCTGAAAAAGGCCGATGTGGGCATCGCCATGGGAGGCGTGGGAAGCGACATTGCCGTGGATGCCGCGGACATTGCCCTGGTGGACGATGAAGTGAAGGAGCTGCCTCAGCTGCTGGCATTGTCCCGGAGAATGATGCTTACGATCAAATGCAATCTTTCTTTTTCCATGGGCCTCAACTTTCTTGCCATTGCCCTGGCTATTACCGGCATCCTGAATCCGGTGGTGGGCGCCCTGGTCCACAATGCCGGTTCGGTGCTGGTGATTGTTAATTCCGCCTTCCTGCTGGGGTGGAAGAAAAGAAAAGCATAACTTGCCCTTCCCCTGGGGCTATGCTATAATAGCACCGTGAGACAGAAAAGCAGTCTTTCAAAAGCTGCGGAGAAAGAGGAAGAGTTATGACAGTGGATAATCGTTTTCTGATTAAAAAATTTGAACATTTTGAACATATCTTTGTTTTATTTTCTCAGACTACCAGGCTGCCTTTTATCGAGTGCGATGAAGAAACCTTCGATGATCAGGTATATGTCTTCACCGATGAGGAGAGGATCAAGGAAGCGGGCCAGAAGTACTTAAAAGAGAAAATCGCCCTGATGGCGGTAAAGATTCCCCAGGCCCAGATCAAAGCCTTTCTCTCCGGCCTGTATTCCGTGGGCGTCAACGCTCTGATGGTGCAGGACGAGGGAGCGCCGGTTCGGGTCGAGCTGGAACAGCTGGTGCCGAAGCCGGATCTGGAGGAGGCCAACAAGGGTCCGGTACCTAAGCTGAATCCGGAACTTCAGCTGACCGCCCTGTATTTTCTCCAGGAGCTGCGGCGGCCGGGGGAACGCAGCGCGGCGGAAAAGAAAAAACTCCGTTCCCTGGAAGAGGAGATGGCTGTCAATATGATGAAATCCCGCTTCATCCTGGCTGTGGACGTCACAGAGGTAGAGGGCCAGTGGGATCCCAAAGCCCCGAACCAGAAGGCAAAGATTCCTTTTGTGAAGAACAAGGACGGAAAGATCTTCCAGCCCTGCTATTCGGATCTGGGAGAGTTTAAAAAGTTCAACAGCAAAAATAAAAACGCGAAATTCCGGCTTCTGGCGGTGCCCTACGATGAACTGCCAAAGTATCTGATCAAGGATTCTCTGGGATTTGTGTTTAATCCGGCGGGATTTAATCTGATCCTTACAAAGGAACAGCTGGAGCTGATGAAAAAGAATTACGCGTAAATGCAGGAGGGCTGCCCGTGGTTGCAAGGGCAGCCCTGCTGTTCCTTCCACCGGACCGCGGGCTTATGCCCTGGGCGGAACCGCCGTCCGGAACAGCAGAAAAAGGAGAAAAAACAATGCTGGACGCATACGAATTGCTGAGCCGGGAAGAAATCCGGGATGTGCGGGCAGAGGGGTATCTGCTGCGCCATAAAAAAACAGGAGCCAGAATCGCTGTGCTCTCCAACGAAGATGAAAACAAAGTGTTTTCCATCGCCTTTCGGACACCGCCGAAGAACTCTACCGGCGTGGCCCATATCATCGAGCACACCGTGCTCTGCGGTTCCCGGAAATTTCCCCTGAAGGATCCTTTTGTGGAGCTGGCGAAGGGGTCTCTCAATACCTTCCTGAACGCCATGACTTATCCGGATAAAACGGTGTATCCGGTGGCCAGCTGCAACGACCGGGATTTCCAGAATCTGATGGATGTATATCTGGACGCGGTCTTTTATCCCAACATCTATCAGAACGAAAAAATTTTCCGGCAGGAGGGCTGGCATTACCAGCTGGAGAGGGAGGAAGATCCTCTGACCTACAACGGCGTAGTGTACAATGAGATGAAGGGAGCTTTTTCCACCCCCGATGAGGTGCTGGGACGGGCTATGATGAACGCCCTGTTTCCCGACACCCCCTACGGTGTGGAGTCCGGGGGCGATCCGGAGGTGATCCCGGAATTAACCTATGAAGAATTTCTGGAGTTCCACAGAACCTATTACCATCCCTCCAACAGTTATATCTATCTGTACGGCAATATAGATATAGAAGAAAAGCTGGACTGGCTGGACCGGGAGTATTTAAGCCATTTTGAAAGCAGAAGGGTAGATTCCGCCATCCCCCTTCAGGAAGCCTTCGGGAAAATCCGGGATCTGCGCATGTCCTATCCGGTGCTGGATCAGGAGCCGCTGGAGGACAATACCTATCTGGCCAGCAGCCGGGTGGTGGGAACCAGTCTGGATACCACGCTGAATGTGGCTTTTTCTGTGCTGGAATACGCTTTGCTGGACGCCCCGGGCGCTCCGGTGAAGCAGGCCCTGCTGGACGCGGGCATCGGAAAGGATGTGGAAGGCTCCTACGAGGACGGCATTCTTCAGCCCAGTTTTTCCATTGTGGCCAAGCATGCCAATGCCGGGGATAAAGAACGGTTTCTCCGGGTGATTCAGGAAACTCTGGAACAAATCCTCCGGGATGGAGTGGACCGGAAGGCCCTGGCCTCCGGCATTAACTTTTTTGAGTTCCGTTTCCGGGAAGCCGACTATTCCTCGTTCCCCAGGGGACTGATCTACGGCCTGGACATGCTGGATTCCTGGCTGTACGATGAAACCCGGCCTTTTGATTATCTGAAGCAGATTTCTGTCTTTGAGGAACTGAAAGCCCGGATTTCCCAGGGATATTTTGAGAAGCTGATCCGAACCTATCTGCTGGAAAATCCCCATGGGGCTGTGATCGTGCTGGAACCGGAGCGGGGCCTGGCGGAAAAAAGAGAGCGGGAGACGGCGGAAAAGCTGGCGGCTTACAAGGCGTCTCTGGACAGTCAGGAGATCCGGAATCTGGTACAGGCCACAGAGGAACTGAAGGCCTATCAGGAATCCGAGGACAGTCAGGAGGCTATTGAGAGCATCCCTCTGCTGAAACGGGAGGATATCCAAAGAAAGACTCCGGTGAAACTCTCCATGAACCGGGAAACAGCAGAGGGAATGGAGATTCTCCACCAGGATTACGACACCAACGGAATCGCCTATCTGACCCTGCTGTTCGATGCCGCGGGAGTTCCGGATTCCCTGGTTCCCTGGCTGGGGCTGCTGAAATCTGTGCTGGGTTCCATCCGCACGGAGCATTACGACCACACGGCGCTGTTCCACGAGATTAACGGAAGCACCGGGGGCATCAGCTGCGGGCTTCAGATCTTTCCAAACCGGGAGCAGCCGGAGAATTTCCGCAGAATGTTCGGCATCCGTGCCAAATACCTGTATCCGAAGCGGCAGTTTGTGTTTGATATGGTGCGGGAGATCCTTCTGACTTCCTGTCTGGAAGATGAAAAACGGCTGCGGGAAATCCTCTCCAGCGTCAAGGGACGTCTGCAGACCTCCATTCCGGCAGCGGGGCATCTGTCCGCGGCTACCCGGGCGCTCTCTTATCAGTCTCCGGCTTTCGAGTGGCAGGAGCGGACGGCGGGGATCACCTATTACCGGCTGGTAGAAGAGTTGGAATCCCATTTTGAGGAGAGAAAGGAAGAGATCATCCGAAATCTTAAGCTGCTGATGAAATATCTGTTCCGTCCGGAAAATCTTACCGTCAGCATTACAGCGGAAAAAGAAGGGCTGACAGGTGTGAAAGAAGCGGCTCTGGATCTTCGCTCTCAGCTGTGCCGGGAACCTCTGGAGCCGGGAAAGACAAAGTTTACTCCGGAACAGAAAAACGAAGGTTTCAAAACCTCCGGTCAGGTGCAGTTTGTAGCGGCGGCAGGCAATTTCCGGCGGGCCGGGTATGAGTACACCGGAGCCCTAAGGATCCTGCGGACCATTCTCAACTATGATTATCTGTGGATCAATCTCCGGGTCAAGGGCGGGGCTTACGGCTGCATGGGCGCTTTCCAGAGAACCGGGGACAGCTATCTGGCTTCCTACCGGGATCCCCATCTGGAGAGGACGATGGAAGTATACCGGGGGCTGCCGGAATATCTGCGGAATTTCCAGGCGGATGAGCGGGAAATGACCAAGTATATCATCGGCACTGTCAGCGAGCTGGATACCCCCATGAACGCCGCGGCCAAAGGCGCCCTCTGCCTGAACGCCTGGTACACCAATTACACGGAAGAAGATTTTCAGAAAGAGCGGGAGGAAATCCTGGACGCTTCCCCGGAAAAAATCCGGGAGCTGGAGGGAATCGCCAAAGCGATTCTGGAGGAAAACAATCTGTGTGTCATCGGCAGCAGCGCGGCCATTGAAAAACACCGGGAACTGTTCGGCACCGTGGAAAATCTTATCCGGTCCTGAAGAGGAGAAGGCATATGAAAAAACAGTATAAATCGGGATTTGTGGCCCTTATCGGCCGGCCCAATGTAGGGAAATCTACGCTGATGAACCATCTCATCGGCCAGAAAATCGCCATTACCTCCAGAAAACCCCAGACCACCAGAAACCGGATCCAGACGGTTTACACGGATGAGAGAGGACAGATTGTATTTCTGGACACTCCCGGGATTCACAAAGCAAAAAATAAGCTGGGAGAATACATGGTCACAGCGGCGGAGAACACTCTGCGGGAGGTGGACGCGGTGCTGTGGCTGGTGGAGCCGGGGGAATACATCGGAGCCGGGGAGCAGCATATCGCGGAAATCCTGGGACGGTGCAAAAAGCCGGTAATCCTGGTCATCAACAAAATCGACAAGGCGGAGAAAGAGAAACTGCCCGCAGCCAGAGAGGCCTACGGGAAGCTGTTTCCCTTTGAGGAAATTCTCATGGTTTCCGCTCTTCGGAGCCTCCACCTGAACCAGATTCTGGACACCCTGTACCGGCTTCTGCCGGAGGGCCCGCAGTTTTTCGATGAGGATACGGTGACGGATCAGCCCATGCGGCAGATTGTGGCGGAGATGATCCGGGAAAAAGCCCTGCGCTCCCTGGGGGATGAGATCCCCCACGGGATCGCGGTGACCATAGAAAAAATGCGGGAGAGGCCGGATGGAAGTCTTACAGACATTGAGGCGGAGATTATCTGCGAGAGAGAGTCTCACAAGGGAATCATCATCGGAAAACAGGGACAGATGCTGAAAAAGATCGGCAGCGAGGCCCGGGCAGATATCGAAAATCTTCTGGAGGGCCGGGTCAATCTGAAACTCTGGGTCAAGGTGCGAAAAGACTGGAGAGACAGCGATATCCTGATGAAAAATTTCGGCTACGACAAAAAAGATCTATCCTGACAGAGGCGGAATATGAGTGAAACGGTGAAGGCTGCCGGAATGGTTCTCTCGGCCATGCCGGTGGGAGACTATGACAAGAGACTGGTGATCCTGACCCGGGAGAGAGGGAAGATCACAGCCTTTGCCAGGGGGGCCAGGCGGCCCACCAGCGTCCTGCTGGCGGCCTCCAATCCTTTTGTCATGGGGGAATTTTCCCTTATTGAGGGGCGGACTGCCTACAGCCTGATCCGGGCAGAGGTGCAGAATTATTTTACCGAGCTGGCTATGGCCCAGCCGGAAGTATATTACGGCTTTTACTTCCTGGAGCTGGCGGATTATTACGGGCGGGAGGGGATGGATGAATCCCCCATGCTGAACCTTCTGTACCTGGCGGTCCGGGCGCTTCTGAACCCGCACCTGGACGATCGGCTGGTGCGCCGGATCTTTGAGATGCGGGCCATGACCATCAACGGGGAATACGCCCCGGAGGAGGAAACCATGCGCCCGGAAACCCTGTATGTGTGCAGGTATATAATGACGGCGCCGCTGCAGAAGCTGTTTACCTTCGCGGTGACGCCGGAGGTGCAGAGGGAACTGGAACAGACCCTGGACCGCCATATGAAGCGGGTTATGGATCGGAGGATGAAAAGCCTGGAGATTCTGAAAACACTGGCCTGAGGGAAGCGGCAAAGGGCGGAAGGGAGAGAAAAACCATGCAGTATATAGAGAAGGAAATAGAAGTAAATTACCCTGCGGGAGCCAAAAAGGACGGATATCAGCCGGTTCTCTGCTGTTACCTGCAGAACCGGGCGGAGGAAGTGCCGGGATCGGACCGGCGCCCGGCGGTGATTGTCTGCCCGGGAGGGGCTTACCGCTTTAAATCGGATCGGGAGGGAGAGCCTGTAGCCTTCCGTTTTCTGGCCGCCGGCATGAACGCCTTTGTCCTGCAGTATTCTGTGGCACCCTCGGAATATCCCTGCGCCCTGCTGGAACTGGCGGCGGCAGTGGCCATGGTACGGGAAAACAGCGAGGCCTGGCATACAGACCCGAAACAGATCTATCTCTGCGGGTTCTCTGCCGGAGGCCATCTCTGCGCGTCTCTGGGCACTCTCTGGAAAGACGGTATGTTTGCCGGCAGCACCGGATACGAGCCTTATCAGTGGAAGCCGGACGGCATGATTCTCTCCTATCCGGTAATTTCCATGGATCAGTTCGGCCATGAGGAGTGCCGGAATCTGCTGCTGGGAGAACGGCAGCAGGAACTGAAGGGGCAGCTGTCCCTGCAGAAGCGGGTGAGCCCGGATACCGTGCCTGCTTTCGTCTGGTGTACCCAGGAGGATGAGGAAGTGCCTATGGAGAATTCGCTGCTGTTCGCGGCGGCTCTGCGGGCAAACAAGGTTCCATTTGAACTTCATATCTATGAAAAAGGAGTGCATGGACTGGCTCTCTGCGATGAACTGACTGCCAACCGGCCGGAGCGGCTGGCTCCCGACAACGCGGGCTGGGTGGATCTGGCAGTCCGCTGGATCCGCAGAAAACAGGCGGCTCCGGCGGACAGCCGGTAAAGTCAGGATTCATCCCAGAGGCGACAGCCTCAGGATCAGAGGGAACAGAAGGCTTACGGCCAGGATCATAAAGAGCTGCAGCCAGACAGTGCATTTGGGCATATCGGACATTTTATAGTAGCCGGTGCCGTAGGTCAGGAGCGTTACTGTGTCCAGGGGCAGCAGATAGCAGTTGCCGGCGGCCAGAGCCAGGATCAGCATGCCGAGAGCCGGGGAGTATCCGGCGGCCGCGCAGAGGGAAATCACCGGGGTGGCCATGAGGGTCACCAGGGAAGGAGCCACCGGGATCAGCACCAGAAGCAGGAAAACCAGCAGGGTGATAAATCCCAGAAAGACGGGAAGGGGCATCCGCGCGGAGGGCAGCAGCCCGGTGATCCAGGCGGAGACCCCGCTGGAGACCATGGCCCCGCCGATGGAGAGCACAGCGCCTACCAGGAAAAAGGAATCCCAGCTCACTTCCCGGAAAAACGAGCGGCAGTCCAGAACCTGGATGCCGGGCAGGAACATGGCGCAGCAGCCCAGAACTGCCACGACCATAACATTGATGGAGGGCACCCAGGAAGAAGCGATCCACAGCACCAGCATGATCAGAGTCAGTACCAGGACTTTGAGTTCTGCCCCCCGGATTTTCCGGGGAATCTCCGCTTCCAGTTTCTGCAGGAACGAATGAACCTGCTGCCGGTCGATCTCTGCCGGGCGGAAAACCAGAGAGGCCAGAAACCAGGCGGCGGGGAGCATCACCAGAGTCAGAGGAATGCCGTAGGCCATCCATTGTACAAAGGTAATGGTGGTGCCGGCGTGCTGTTCCAGCAGGCTGATGGCCAGCAGATTGATGGAGCTTCCGGCGGGAGTAATCATGCCGCCGATCATGCTGGCTACCGGGATAGCGATCATAAAAGCACGGCCGGTTCTTCGGCGATCCTCCTCCCGGTCATAAAACTCCAGAAATTTCAGCCCCAGGGCCATAAAGATGGCGCAGGTGGGCACGTTGGATACAATGGAGGAGAGAACAGCCGCACAGACCATCATAGACAGCAGGATGGTGCGGATATTTCTGCCGAATTTCCGCAGGAGAAAAGCCAACATCCGGGTGGTCAGGGGAACCTTCGCGAAAGCTTCCGCGATGCCGAAGGAGGCCAGTATGAAAAAGACCACCTGGTTGGAGAATCCGGATAAAGCCGCGTTGAAGGAGTCTGTGATTCCCAGCAGCGGAAGCAGAGCCACAAAAATCAGGCAGGTAATGATAATGGGAAGGGCTTCAAAGATCAGGAGGATCAGGAAAGCCGCTACCAGGCCAATGGCCCGGACGCCGGCGGCGCCCAGCTGTTCGGTTCCGGGGATCAGGCAGCTGATCAGAATGACGGCCGCGGCCAGCAGAAGACCGGTTAAATTTCGTTTGTTCATAGCGTAATCTCCCATAAATATAGCAGGGCAGTTCACTGCCCCTGCCTGTTTTTTTCAGCCAACGCCGTAGGTATCCAGGTTGTACCGGCGTATTTCATCGGTAATGAGCGGGCCTACATGGGGGAAAAGAGTGCCAGGCAGACCATAGGTAATGCAGGGGATAAAATGTCCTCCGGGTCCGTATTTTTCGCAGGCGCTCCGGACCTCTGCCCGGATTTCTTCCTCGGTGGATTCCTCCCGGTCGATCCAGGAATCGATGCCGCCCATAAGGACCATACGGCCCTGAAGCTGCTTCTGAAGGGCAGGAATATTATTAGTGTTCAAGGTACCCTGCCATACGTCAATGCCCAGTTCCACCATATCCTCCGCAATGGGTTCCAGGTAGCTGTCCCCGTGGTGAATCACCATAACGCCTTTGCTTTTGATGAATCCGTAGAATCTGGCGTACAGGGGTTTGAAAAATTCCCTCCAGGTATCCGGGGACATGAACAGGGAAGTTTTAGAACCCCAGTCGTCATGGGAGATAATAGCGTCCGGATGCAGATGCTCGATCAGCAGGGAGGCGTAGGTCATGCGGTATTCGCAGATGGCTTCCAAAAGCTCATGCATGGCTTCCGGCTCTTCCAGCAGGGCCATGCAGACATCCGAAAGTCCCATCAGATCGTGGGACTGCTCAAACATGCCGGTGCCCATGTAGCCCATGATCAGTTTGCCCTGGGCCCGCAGCCGGTCTGCTTCCTCCCGGGCGTCTTTCCAGAGCGCCGGATCAGAGCAGCGGCCGGCAATGTCCGGCACATGTACCTGCTCTCTCCAGCGGGTTACGTCTGTGCAGACCTTGTTCCACTCTGTGGGAAAGGCAAACAGCTGCTCTTCCGGCCAGGTAATGGTAACGCCCCAGGGATCCTGGGTGGTTTTTCCTTTTATGCGGTTTCCGCGGATGTAGCGGAACACGGGATCGCTGCGGACGGCTGCCAGAGCTTCGTAGTCGTTGACCAGCCGGTCAGGCTTTCCATCCGGTTTCAGAGTTTCCAGAAAATTTTCCTTTGCTGTCAGCATAATGCTCCTCCTTGTATTAATTTGTTATATACGTTCCTGATTATATCGGTCGATTTCATCCTCCAGAATTCGGTAGGTTTTGGGATAGATACTGGAACCGGGGCGCCCATAGGTCATGCTGGGAATAAAATGCCCTCCGGGGCCGTATGTTTCACAGGCTCTTCTGGCTTCTGCCCGGATTTCTTCTTCGGTGCTGTCCGCGCGGTCTACAATCGCCGCGTCAATGCCGCCCATGAGAACCATTCTTCCGGACAGCTGTTTCTGGAGAGCGGGAATGTTGTTGCTGGGAATTACGCCCTGCCAGATGTCAATGTGTATCTCGGCCATATCTTCCACAATGGGTTCCAGGAAGCAGTCCGCGTGGTGCATGGTAGTGACTCCGTGTTCTTTCTGATAGCGGTAGAAGGTTTCGTAATGGCCTTTAAAATATTCCCTCCACATTTCAGGCGCCAGAAACAGAGAATGCTTGGAACCCCAGTCATCGTGGGAGCAGATGATATCCGGATGAAGATGGTCTACCAGCAGCTGCATCCAGTGGAAGCGCCATTGGGCAATGGCGTCCACCAGCTCATGCATCGCTTCCGGCTCTTCATAGAAATTCATCAGTGTATCCTCAAATCCCATGAGAAAATGAAGCTGTTCAAAAATTCCGCAGGTCATCATCAGCAGCAGCGCGTTTTCCCTGCGGTCTACAGACGCCGCTTTCGCTTCCGCCTGCGACCAGTCCGGGCAGTTTTTGTCCAGATCCGGGAATTTTACGTATTCTCTCCAGCGGGTCACATCCGGGCAGACTTTATTTTCCGAAGTCACATGGGGCATGGCTCCCGGAGCGTCCTCTGGAAACAGAATCTCTGTGCCGAAGGGATCCCGGCAGGACTGCCCTCGTTTTCGGTTTCCGTACATAAACTGATAGATCGGCTCGTCCACAAACAGATACGCAGGCCGGAACTGGTTGCAGAGCCGGTCCGGACTCCCGTGCGGTTTCAGAGTTTCCCTCCAGTTTTCCATTTCGGTCAGCATAGATTAGATTCTCCTTTTTTGGTGGGTTCCGCCTGAGGGTCAGGCAGAGGCTTTCTTTCTGGCAATTTCTTTTTCCATTTCAATGACCTTTTTATCGTTGAGACGGAAGAACAGCAGCGGTATCAGAGATACCAGCATGATAATGGTGAATACCCCGATGAACAGGAATTTTACGCCGGACTTTGCCTCGGCGGTCATGACCGTGGCGTTGGGATCGTAGGCGATCATGCCCAGCACAGCGGTAATGAGAACGCCCCGGACGGCAACGCCGATTTTAATAGCCAGAGAGCAGAAGGACATAACTACGCCTCTGGCGTTTCCGCCGGTTTTCCACTCGCTGTAGGTTCCGCACATGGAATACAGATTGGAGGTCAGACCGTAGGCGATGCCGAAACTCAGCTGGGCCAGGAACAGGAATACCACCACCAGCATGACTTTTGCCGGCAGGAAATAGCAGATGCCCAGGAATACCGCGCAGCCTGCGCAGCCCAGCAGGGAGGTCATCTTGCTGCCCAGTTTTTTGGCAATGTAGGTGGAGAAGAAGGATCCGATCACAGACCCGGCGTAGAACATAACCAGAAGCCAGGACATAACGGAGGAATCCTCCAGTACCACCTTGGCGTAATAGGTGGCAGTGGCCGCGATGCCATAGTAGGCGATCAGGCGAATGGCGTCATGGGCCAGGATGGCGATCAAGTGCGGATTGGTGGCGATACACTTGCCCATATCCTTAAAGGAAACCGCTTTCTGTCCGGCGGACACATCTGTGTCGTAGCCGCTGGTAACTGCGTAATGAATGAAGTAACAAATCATGTACAGCACACAGGCGATCAGAGCAATGACAGTGTAGGCCGTCACTCCGGAGAAGATGGCCAGGAAGGCGGTACCCAGATAGGGGACCAGGACGGAGGCCACGATCTTGCCCAGGGAAGATCCCATGGCGATCCGGGCGGAGAGGAAAGAACGCTCATCCGCGTCATCCGTCAGCACCGGGATCAGATTCCGGTTTGCCGTCCAGGCAATGTTCCAGATAAAGTGGCTGAGCACATAGCCTATGCCGATGATGAGACCGGCCATGGTGTCGCCGCCGATCTTAGTAAAGCAGAAAATAAAGAACACCGTCACCACAGGCGGGCAGTACAGCAGCCATTTGCGGTATTTTCCTACTTTAAAGTGAACCTTGTCAATGACAATGCCGGCGATAACGGCGCTGATGGCGTCCGCCAGAGCAGTAAAGCCGGTAATAAAAGCGGTAATGGCCAGCGGAAGCTGAGCCACATCTGTAAGGAAGAAGACCAGGAAGGAGGTCTCCATGGTAGACATGACAGAGAAACCGATCTCTGAAATGCCCCAAACGGTTTTGATTTTTTTGTTGATTCTGTTAATTGTCAACATCCCCTTTCTCACTAAAATCTCGGCGTCTGATCGCGTCCGCTTTGTAATTTTCAGTATAATTCAAGGCAAAAAGAAAGAAAACAGACAGAATGCTTGATCCAGAGCCTGTTTTCTTTTGGCATATTGCACAAGTTTGGAGGTTATTCGGATTTTTTTTCGAGAAATATGTGGTATGTCAGAAAAAGCCGTACTTTTTCGGAACTGCTGGAGAGATCCGCCCCGGTCAGCTGATGGATCTTGTCCAGCCGGTACATGAGAGAATTCCGGTGAATGTACAGTTCCCTGGCAGTCCGCACGACATTTTCACCGCAGAGCAGGTACTGGTACAGGGTTCTGGCCAGTTCCGTGCGGTTTTCTTTATCGTACTGGATCAGAATTTCCACCGCCGGGTGGGAGAAAACCGGAGCAGACCCGGATTCAATGAGAATTCTGCACAGGTGGGGCACGGCAATCTCAGAATAGCTGCGGATGGAAGCAGCAGCCTCCTGTTCCAGGGCAAAGCTCAGGGCGGTTTTGGCCTGGCGGTAATAGCACTGCAGATGTTCGAAACATTTCTGTCCGGAAAACATTTCGCTGATCCCGGCAGTGCTGCCGAAATCCTGAAGGACTGACTGGATCTGTTCTTTGGCCCCTTCGGTGGGAGACAGAAGATGAGCCTCCGGTATCCGGCTGCTGTTAATGATCACCACCACCTGTTCCCGGTACAGGAAAGCTTTGCAGCAGCTTTTGGACTCCAGTACCTGGATCTCCAGATCCAGCATGCTTTTGGTAAGAGCCTCGCTGTCTCTGCGTCCCAGTACTGCCAGGCAAAAGGTATCCGCCGCGTCCCAGGAGATCTTCTGAAACACGGATTCCAGCATCTTCAGGTTTTTTGGATCAAAACCTTCAATGAGATCCACAAAATAGCCGTCATAAAACCTTCCCAGTGTGGGCAGATAGCTGCTGTCGTGGCTCAGCATCTTGGCCAGGGCATTTCCGAAAAATTCCGCGATTTCCACTTCATATTCACTGAGTTTCGTGTAGGTGCCGAGAATATAGAAATGGCCCAACAGCCCTTTGGAGTAGGTAATGGCCTTGCTTACAAAGGTAAAGCCGAAGGGAGCCGGCTCTGATACAATAAAGGCCCTTCTCATTTTGTTCATGAGATCCAGAAGTCCGTTTTCCTCCATCCCCAGGATCAGCTGAATGGGGTGGTGGCCGTGCCGGTACTGATAGCGCCAGATGGCGGACATATCCTCCATATCCGGATCTTTTCGGATGACCTGCATCCGGAAGCTGCAGTCGCAGAGATACCAGGGATTGGGCGTTACCTCATCCAGGAGTTCAAAAATTTCAGGCAGACTGCGCTTTTCCAGCATATACTGCCGGACTTTGTCCCCCCAGGTATGGAAAAAAGAAAAAATATCCGCGATCTGGTTCAGGATTTCATAGCGGTTGTCAGATTCCCGGATCAGCAGGATCGGCAGGTGTTTCGGCGGCTCCGCGGTTCCGCTGAACCAGACAAGCCCCACATGGTTGTCCTGTTTCATCCCGCGGAAAACATCTCTGGGCGTGTCCGGAGGACAGAGGTACAGAGTTCCCTCCCGGGCAGTCTGCCCGGCAAAGATCTGAAAAGAATCAAAGAAAGGATTGCGCAGGTGATTCAGCTGCACATCGGACCGGATGCCGGATTCAAAAAGACGGTTTTGGATGAATTTCAGGGAGATTTTCATGGGTCACTCCTTTTATCAGACGTATAGAACGCCGGGCGGACCGGCGCTTTACATGCATTGATTATACAATAATCATACACAGATTGAAACGGTTTCCCTATGTCGGACTGCCCAAAACGAAAGGAAGCAAATTGGGCACAGTGCACGATGTGGGAACTTCCGGCAGCAGATATACTTGCAGTACATGATCGCGGACGCTTGCAGAACTGTAACAGATTATTTTGATTTTCGTGTGAAAGGAGCTGCTATGCGTAAATATTTTAGTGAAGACGAAATGAAAATCGTCGGGGAATATCCTTCGGCGGCAGGTTTTTTTGGAAAACCGCAGCCAAGCTGTCCCAAGTATAACCGGCCGGTAACTTCCAGAGAGAATTTTGAGATGATGCTGCGGGGGGAGGTGCCCTACTGGGCGCCTAACCTTCTTTGCGACTGCAACCTGCTGCAGCCGCTGGTGATGAAGGATGCCGCCGCCCGCTCTTTTGGCGGTATAGACTGGTTTGGCATTGACTGGCAGTTTGAGGAGGCCTCCGGCGCGCCCATGGTACGTCCGGGTACCAGGCGTCTGTCTTCTCTGGAAAACTGGCGGGAGGAACTGGTGTGGCCGGATCTGCAGGCCATTGACTGGGAGAAGGACTACAGAGAGAATTTCGGCAATCTGCCGGAGGACCGCCCCAATATATTCCTGATTGTCAATGGATGCTTTGAGCGTCTGGCAGATCTGACGTCCTTTGCGGACGCTTTCTGCTATCTTATTGAGGAGCCGGAAGAGCTGAACGCTTTCTTCACCAGGCTTACGGACTGGCATATCGAATTGATTCAGATTGCCAGAACCTATTATCACGCGGATATGATCCTGTTTCATGACGATATGGGTACTCAGAGATCGACATTTTTTTCAACAAAGATGTATGTGGAACTTCTCCAGCCCCATTACAAACGGATGACAGAGGCCATCCGTCAGCTGGGCATGCATGCGGCGGCCCATTCCTGCGGGTGTATCGGCGCGCATATTCCGGAATTTATCAACAGCGGCTTTGAAATGTGGGAAGGGCAGCAGAACGCCAACGACTGTCCCGCACTTATGAGACAGTACGGAGACCGGCTGGGACAGATTGAAATGCTTACGGAGACGGCGGAGGCCTCCAGTCTGGAACAGGTGAAAGCCATTATAAAGGACCGGCTGGAGACGGTAGGCGCCACCGGACGCTATATGTGCCGTCTGTATGACCGGCCGGAGCGGATGACTGCCTCCCATGAATACATGTACCGGCTGAGCCGCCAGAAGTACGACCGTCTGTATGAAGAGAGAAATCCTTCCTTCCGGGAGAGCTGACCCATGTACGAAGAATTATATGAATCGATTCCGGATCCGGACGCCTACCTGCGGCGGCTGCGGATGCCCCGTCCGGGCGCTTTGAACCGGGAGTATCTGAACCGCCTGGTCTATGCGCACCAGAGATATGTGGTGTTTGAAAATCTGGATCCCTTTGTATATCACAGGCCGGTGTCCCTGGGGATCAGAGATCTTTATGAGAAACTGATTGTCAGAGGCCGGGGAGGGTTCTGCTTTGAGCTTAATGCTCTGCTGACGCAGCTTCTGCGGGATCTGGGATACCAGGCTTACGGCTGCATGGCCCGGATTCTGCGGAATAAAGATTTCATCCCGCCGGTACTTCACCGGGGGATCCTGATCCGTCTGCCGGAACAGCTGTATTTCTGCGATGTAGGGTACGGCGGTCCTATGCCTCCGGGGGCCATCGCGGTGGAAGAGGGAGCGGAGCTGAAAGCCCGGGGAGAATCCTACTGGATGGAGAGGGCGGATGAAATCTGGTGGACCGTCAGCCGCCTGACCTCCGCAGGGCTGGAGGAAAAAGTTATACAGTTTTATACGGTTCCACAAAGAGAAGTTAATTTTCTTCCGCTCAGCGGTTACTGCGCCCACAGTCCGGATTCAGTGTTTACCCAGAAACTGTTTTTGAACCGGAGGACAGAGGGAGGCAGCGTGAACATCCTGGGGGATGTATTTACCCGTGTGGAGCAGGGGGCGGAGACCAAAAGCAGGATCCGCGGCAGGGAAGAGCTGCTTCACATCATTAAAACCGAATTTGATATAGATCTGTCCGGGGAAGAAATCCCGGGGATCTGAGGAGGAGCTGCGGCTCCTCTTTTTTCTTTAGATTATGGTGAAGATTGAATTGCTTTTCATAACTTTTTCCAACGGCGCTTGATAGCTGTCTGCAACGCTATAAATGACATCCTCCGCACGTTTCACGCTGCCCTTATAAAAAGCGATTCCTATATTCAATGTGGGATGTTTAAAGAGAAAACACATGCCGTGTTTGTGGATAAACGTGAGTACGGCGGGCCGTTGTGGAAGCAGGTCGATAATGCGTTTCAATTTGTGCTGCGCAACATTCATCTTGTGGCAAAGCTGGAAGGTATCTTTCGTAAGGACATTTACGAGCTGCCGCCGGACAGTATCCGGGAGCCTATTATCAACGCTGTTATGAATGCAGTTATTTGCAAAATTCCCATATTCAGGTAGCTATCTATGATGATCGGCTGGAGATTACTTCCCCTGGCGGTCTCATGTCCGGAGTGACGCTGGACAAGATGAAAGAGGGATATTCTAAGATCCGAAATCGCGCGCTTGCCCATGCGTTTTTTATAAGAATTTGATTGAGGCGTAGGGCAGCAGCATTCCGAAGCTGATGGAAGCCATGAGGGAATATTGCCTGCGTGAGCGGTAGTTCTGTGATATGGAGATCGGATTCCGTATCAACATCTATCGCAATACAGAGGATGCGCCGGCGGATACTACCCAAGGTGCTGAAAAAGCTACCCAAGGGACTGCCCAAGTTACCCAAGATACTGAAAAAACTACTCAAGACACTACCCAAGTTAGGTTGGAAAGTGAAATGCGTGAAATAATATTTTACAAAATGAAACAACAGAATATTATTAAGCGTGTTGGAACCAGCCAAAAGGGATACTGGGAGATTTTAATAGAGGATAACATATGGCGGAATTAAATTTAAAATAAATTATAGATCGTCTCAATATAGAATTTACCGGAGATACCCGGAAGCTGATTTTCTGGCATGGCGATAATAGAGAATTTTAACCGGGAAAATATTCTGGTTGGATTGCTTAGCGCTATCTGCCGTACTCAGATTTGCTCTTTTATTGGTGTCAAACCTAAGAAAAATGACAATTTCAAGAGTGGAAAATGCTTGCAAACCATTGATTTTACCGGAGTTACAAAAAAATCAAAAAATATTAGCACTCACCTATTGACAGTGCTAACAATAGGTGCTATAGTACAACTAGAACAAAGGAAGAGAAAAAGAAATCTTCCGGAGTTATGAAAATGCAGATAAAATCAGAGATAGAGAATGGAGGAATGACCTATGTTAATGCCCAGTATTTTTGGAGAGAACCTGTTTGATGATTTTATGTTCAGTCCCTGGAGAAGCGAATTTTTCTCCGCGCCCAAGACCACAAAGCATGTAATGAACACCGATGTGAGAGAGAATGAGGATTCCTACGAGCTGGATATTGAGCTGCCCGGCTACAGGAAAGAAGATGTCAGCGCCAAGCTGGAAAACGGTTATCTGACCATCCAGGCCAGCAGAAAGTCCAATGAAGACGAGAAGGATCAGAAAGGCAATTACATCCGCAGAGAGCGCTATGCGGGTACCTGCAGCAGAAGCTTCTATGTGGGCGAGGATGTCCAGCAGAACGAAATTCATGCTAAATTCGAGGACGGCATTCTGAAGCTGACAGTGCCGAAGGTAGATCAGAAGAAAGTGGAAGAGAAGAAATACATTTCCATTGAGGGATAAAGATCCATGCGGCAAGGCGGCCGCTTCATATAGATAATAAAAGGAGCGGCTGCGCTCCCCATTCAAAGAGTTTTCCCCGGAATCAGACTTTACAGGTTTGATTCCGGGGGTTTTCTGTTGAGAGAAAAGAGGTCTGACTTCGCGGGAGACACAGGATCGTCGGGGAGAGAAAATTTCTTTGACCGAAAAATCAACCTGTATTATAATCAGAAATTAAGATGAGGGCGCGCAGGGAGAAAGCCCCTGCGCTTTGGTGAAAAGAATGGAACGAAGGAGAATAGTTGTATGCGGAAAGAGGAAATGGAGAGGCTGGCCCAGGATGCCGGTTTTACCAATATGGGAGTGATCCCGGCGGATCACCTGGTTTTTGAACCCTCCCTGCGGAAGTACTGCGAGGACAACCTCTGCGGAAATTTTGGAAAGAATCTTTCCTGTCCGCCGGCCTGCGGTACTCCGGAGGATATGAAAAAGCGGACGGAGGCTTATGAGACGGCCTGGATTTTTCAGACTATCGCAGAGGTGGACTGGCACGACGCGAAAGCCCTGAAAGCGGTTCGGGACAGTCACAATGCCAGAAGCCGGAAGCTGCTGAACCGGCTCCGTGAGGAGGGCGTGGCTGGTCTGGCTATGCTGGCAGGTCCCTGCGCGGCCTGTGAAATCTGCGCGGGGGCGGAGGGAAAGCCCTGCCGTTTTCCGGAACAGCAGATTTCCTGCATTTCCGCTTACTGTATGAGCGCGGAGAAAATGGCGGAGGAGGCCGGACTTCCCTACTGGTGCGGGGAGGGAAAGGTAGGCTTTTTCAGCTTATATTTAACCGGAAGAAAGGAAGGATAAAGGACAGAATCTATGGAATCAAAACTGCTGACGAAAAAATATTTTTTGTATGCTACGGAATTTTTCGCAGGCATGTCTGTCATGGCGGTGGAGCTGGGGGCCAGCAGGCTGATGGCCCCCTATTTCAGCTCTTCCCAGATCGTGTGGACGGTGATTATCGGCGTGATCATGATCGCCATGGCTATCGGAAACGTCTGGGGCGGCCGCTCCGCGGATAAGTTCCGCAATCCCGGCAAGCTTTACGGCAGGATCCTCATAGCGGCTATCTGGATCGCCCTGATCCCCTTTGTGGGACGGTACCTGATCGCCGGCATTTCCCTGCTGCTTGCGGCTTTTGTGAACCATAATTTTCTGGTGTGGGCGGCCCTGGTCACCTGTCTGGTGATCTTCGCATTTCCCTGCGTACTGCTGGGTACGGTGACCCCTTCTCTGGTGAAATACACCATGCACAGCCTGGACAATAACGGCAAGACCATGGGAGAGCTGGGGGCTCTGAATACCATCGGCAGCATCATCGGCACCTTCCTGCCCACCTTTGTCACCATCCCGGCGGTGGGCACGGCGGCTACCTTTCTGATTTTCTCCGGCGTGCTGGGAGTCATCGGAATTCTTTATTTTATCTCCGTGAAGCAGAAGAGGATTCTCTGCGGAGTCCTGGCGGCTCTGCTGGTGGTTCTGGGATGCCTGACGCCCCGGTTCAGCTTTGCCTTCTGGGAGCGGGAGCAGCTGACGCTGGAGGATGAGTCCATCTACAATTATCTGCAGGTACGGGATACATCAGAGAGCACCATCCTTTCCACCAACGTGCTGTTCGGAGTCCAGTCCATTAAGATGAAGCAGGAAGGGCTTACGGGCCTGTATTATGACTACGCTCTGGCGGCTCCGGTTATGGCGGGCATGAATGAAAAAGAGGACAGCCAGGTCATGATCCTGGGGCTGGGATCCGGCACCTTCGCCGACTACTGCAGCGAATATTTTCCGGGAGCAGCGATTCAGGGGGCGGAGATCGATGAGAAGATCGTGAACATCGCCCGGGACTATTTTCAGCTGCCGGAGAAGGTAGAGGTGGCCGTGGAGGACGGCCGCGCATATCTTCACGCTTCGGAAGAACAGTTTGACGTGATCATGGTGGATGCCTACCAGGATATTACCATTCCCTTTCAGATGTCCTCCATTGAATTTTTTACGGAGGTCAGCGATCATCTGAAAGAAGACGGGGTCATGGTGGTCAATATGAACATGAAATCTCAGGCGGAGGATTCCATCAACGACTATCTCTGCGACACCATTGACGCGGTCTTTGAATACGTGTACCGGGTGCCGGTGGAGGGCAGCACCAACATGGAGGTTTATGCCACCAATTCCCATACCCTGCCGGAGGATTTTGAAACCCATCTTCAGGCCCTGGAACCGGGGGAACTGAAGGATATGATGGAAGTGGTATCAGAGAATATGACGGAATACCAGGGGGAGGATCGGATCCTTACCGATGACAAGGCGCCGGTGGAACTGCTGGGCATGAAGGTTCTGGACGAGATCATTCAGGACGAACTGGATTACTACCGGGATTTATATTTGTAAGAGGCAGAGACGGCTGAAAATCAGCCGTCCTGTTTTTTTTCCGCGACCCTTCGGGCAATTTTGTCGTTCTATTTATTTAGAGGGATCTGAAAACAGAACAGTAGAAGGGGGGATGTACATGGAAGACCAGCAGATTGTAGCTCTGTACTGGGAAAGAGACGGGAGAGCCATCCGGGAGACTGCTTTTTACTATGGGATCAGTGAATCGAAAGTCAAGAGCATGCTGCAGCGGATGCGGACCGCTCTGGCGGAAGGACTGCCAAATAGTAACCAGGTAAGAAAAAAGTTTCCGCCGGCGGTTCAAAAAATTTGATAAAATCATGGGAATCCTGTATACTGGTTACGAACGAAAGGGATTATTTGGAATCAGCAGGAGGAGAAACCATTGAAATATGATTACCTGATTGTAGGGGCCGGCCTGTTCGGAGCGGTTTTCGCCCGGGAGGCAGTGCGCAGAGGAAAAAAGGTGCTGGTGCTGGACCGCCGGGACCATATCGGAGGCAACATCTATACCAAAGAGACAGAAGGGATCCAGGTGCACCAGTACGGCGCCCACATTTTCCACACTTCTGATAAGAAAATCTGGGAGTACGTGAACCAGTTCGCGGAGTTTAACAATTATATCAATTCGCCCATCGCTATTTACAAGGACGAGCTGTACAATCTGCCTTTTAACATGAATACCTTCAGCAAAATGTGGAACATCCGCACGCCTCGGGAAGCGCAGGAGAAAATTCAGGAGCAGATCCGGGAGCTGAACATCACGGAGCCGAAAAATCTGGAGGAGCAGGCCCTGTCTCTGGCGGGCCGGGATGTTTATGAGAAGCTCATCAAGGGCTATACGGAGAAGCAGTGGGGCAGAGACTGCCGGGAACTGCCTTCTTTTATTATCAAGCGTCTGCCCTTCCGTTTTACCTACGACAACAATTATTTTAACGACCGTTTCCAGGGGATCCCCATGGGAGGCTACACCCGGATTGTAGAAAAAATGCTGGAGGGCTGCGAAGTCCGGACAGGAACAGATTATTTCAAGTTCCGGAAGGAACATTCGGAGATTGCGGAAAAAATCGTGTTCACCGGCATGATCGATGAATATTTTGATTACCGCCTGGGGGCGCTGGAATACCGCAGTGTCCGCTTCGAGACGGAGGTTCTGGACTGTGAAAATTACCAGGGCAATGCGGTAGTGAACTACACAGACCGGGAGGTGCCTTATACCCGGATCATCGAACATAAGCATTTTGAGTTTGGCAAACAGCCCAAAACCGTTATTTCCCGGGAGTACTCTTCCGAGTGGAAGGTGGGTATGGAGCCTTATTATCCGGTAAATGATGAGAAAAACAACGAGCTCTACGGCCGGTACAGAGCCCTGGCGGAAAAGGAAAATAACGTGATTTTCGGGGGCCGGCTGGGCCAGTACAAATATTACGATATGGATAAGGTGATCGCCGCGGCTCTGGAAGCCGCGGAACATGAGTTTGCCGGAACAGGGGAGAAAAAATGATGAACACCATGGAAGGCATGAATCCTCAGCAGCAGGAGGCGGTGGAATACACGGAGGGGCCTCTGCTGATCCTGGCGGGGGCGGGCTCCGGCAAAACCCGGGTCCTGACCCACCGCATCGCGTATCTCATGGAAGAAAAAGGGGTAAAGCCCTGGAATATCATGGCCATCACCTTTACCAACAAGGCGGCTCAGGAAATGCGGGAGCGGGTGGATCAGATCGCCGGCTTCGGCGCGGAGAGCGTCTGGGTATCCACCTTTCATTCCAGCTGCGTGCGGATTCTCCGGCGGTATATAGACCGGCTCGGGTATGACAACCGCTTTACCATTTACGATACAGAAGATTCCAAAACAGTTATGAAGGAAATGATCCGGCGGCTGGATCTGGATCCTAAAATTTACAAAGAGAGAAATCTGCTGTCAAAAATATCCGCGGCTAAAAATGAAATGATTACCCCCAACGAGTATGAAAAACAAGTGACCCGCTGGGAAGACAGGCGGGTAGGAGAAATCTACCGGGCTTATCAGGAACAGCTGAAAAAGAACAATGCTCTGGATTTTGACGATCTGCTGGTGAAAACCGTGGAACTGTTCCGGGACTGTCCGGAGGCGCTGGACTACTATCAGGAAAGATTCCGCTATATTATGGTGGATGAGTATCAGGACACCAACACCGTGCAGTTTCAGTTTGTGAGCCGGCTGGCGGCCAGGTACCGGAATCTCTGCGTGGTGGGGGACGACGATCAGTCCATTTATAAATTCCGGGGCGCCAATATCGGCAATATCCTGGATTTTGAAAAGGTATTTCCCGATGCGAAAGTCATTAAGCTGGAGCAGAATTACCGCTCCACCCAGAACATCCTGGACGCGGCCAACGAGGTAATCCGTCATAACAAGGGCCGAAAAGAAAAGCGGCTGTGGACGGAAAACGGAACCGGGGATAAAGTGAATTTCCGACAGTTTCAGAGCGGTTTTGAGGAGGCGGAGTTCGTGGCCGGGGAAATCGGCAGAAAGGTGCGGACCGGAGAGAATCATTACCGGGATTTCGCGGTGCTCTACCGGACTAACGCCCAGTCCCGGCTGTTTGAGGAAAAATTCCTGCTGGCCAATATTCCCTACAAGATCGTTGGGGGAGTAAACTTCTACGGAAGAAAAGAGATCAAGGATCTGCTGGCCTACATGAAGACCGTGGACAATTCCCTGGACGATCTGGCGGTGCAGCGGATCATCAACGTGCCCAAGCGGGGGATCGGAGCCGCCACCATCGGCAAGGTGGAGGCCTACGCCGCGGAGCAGGACATCCACTTTTACGACGCCCTGCTGGAGGCGGACTACATACCGGGCCTTGGCAGGGCAGCGGCGAAGATCCGCCCCTTTACCCTGTTTATCCAGAGCCTCCGCTCCCAGCTGGAATACCTTTCCGTGAAGGAACTGCTGGAGAAGATCATTGAGGATACCGGCTACGTGAAAGAACTGGAAGCCGAGGATACCGAGGAAGCCCGGGCCCGGATCGAGAATATTGATGAATTTATCTCCAAAGCGGCGGATTATGAAGCCTCCGCGGCGGAACCCTCCTTAAGCGGCTTCCTGCAGGAAGTGGCCCTGGTGGCGGATATTGATTCCGTGGACGACAGCAGCGACTATGTGCTGCTGATGACCCTCCACAGCGCCAAGGGGCTGGAATTTAACGAGGTTTACATGGCAGGCATGGAGGACGGCCTGTTTCCCAGCTACATGACCATTACCGGGGACGACCCCTCCGAGCTGGAGGAGGAACGGCGGCTGTGCTACGTGGGCATTACCCGGGCAAGGAAGAAACTGACTCTCACAGCGGCCAGGCAGCGGATGATCCGGGGAGAGACTCAGTACAGCAAGACCTCCCGCTTTGTCCGGGAGATTCCCCGGGAACTCATCGACCTGGGCCGGGACGGGACAACGGAGCATGCCTTTAAAAAACCGGAACTGTTTGGAGGAGCGGAAGTGCCCAGAAAAAAATATACCGCGGAAACTTTTAAGCCCCGGCAGTTTACGGTCACCAAGGCGGATTCTCTGGACTATGGAGTGGGAGACACAGTCCGCCATGTAAAATTCGGAGTGGGAGTGGTACAGAGCATTGCGGAAGGCGGCAGAGACTATGAGGTCACCGTGGACTTTGACCGGTTCGGAGTCAAGAGAATGTTCGCTTCTTTCACAAAATTGAAGAAGATAGAATGATCCTGGCATGTCTGAAATATCTGGGATGGTGGAAACATTGAAGCCTGGGCTGCTGAAAAAAAGAAGGGGAGTGCCGCAAAAGCATGATGAGCATATCATGACGGAGCGGCACTCCCTTTGTGATTACAGACATAAAGAGATCTTGTTTCAGATGATTTCTTATTTTTGCTGTAAGGCTGAGAAAACCCATAATTTACCCGTATTCTGCCGGTGGTGTGATGCCTGCAGCAGTTTGAGCGGCATTCCATGATCTTCCTTTTATGCATAAAATATGCTCCCTCCAAGTTACAAGTCTTATTATTTCACTTGTCTGCCCAGAAGGGAGCATATCGTTATTCAACTGCCGTTTTTTTTACCCGTCCCGGGAGCAGCTCCGGCCGGTAGATGATTACGTAAAGCACGGCGTTCATGACAAAGGCTCCCAGAACGTCCGCCACGGAATGCTGTTTCAGAAATACGGTGGACAGGATGATCAGAGTGGACAGGACAAAGGCGCCCGCCCGGATCACCTTCCGCTTCCGCAGAGCCTTGCAGCGGTTGATGGCGATGAAGGCCACTACGGAATTGTATACATGAATGCTGGGAAACACGTTGGTGGAGGTGTCTCTTTGATAGAGGTCAGCCACCAGTCCTGTAAAAAAGTTATCCCGGGGGAAGGTTTCCGGACGCAGATCCAGTCCGTTGGGCCATACCCAGGAGATAAACAGAAAAATGGTCATGCCGATGCCCAGAGAAAACACCAGCTGGTTAAACTCCCTCACATCGGCGCCGAAAAACGAGAAGTAAATCAGAATGGCGATAATGTAGAGGAACCACAGATAATAGGGAATAACAAAGTATTCACAGAAGGGAATATACTGGTCCAGGGGCGAAGAGATAATATGGACATTGGTTACGTGCTGTTCCAGAAACATAAAAGCCGCCACATAAAAAACAGTATAAATTGGAATCAGCCAGCGGGCTTTTTTTGACATCAGTGATTTCAACATAATCCCTCCAAATTCTTTTGTCCGAAACGCTGACGCTAGTATCCCATAAGGGGAAAAGGAAGTCAAGGGAATTTCGAGAATCTTAAGAAAGGTTTTCACACAAAAAACAGGACGGCTGTCAGATCAGCTGTCCTGTTCCGGCACAAAGTTTTCAAAAATCACAGCGGAATACTGTTTCCGGCAGCGCTGATAGGCCAGCCGGGAACGGACCGTCCACACAAAAACAGGGACCTTAAACAGGCCGTGGTTTATGCGGAAGCCAAGTCCATGGGTGTGCTTGTAATTGTAGGCCACAAAATCCGGACGGCTGGCGGCGTTGACAATCAGGCTGGTAGAAAGCCTGTTCAGCAGAGAGGTGAGTCCTTTGGCCGGCGGATAACGGCTGGCCAGCTGCCCCCGGAGAATATCCGGACGGTGCTTTCTGTACCAGCGCAGTCCCAGAGAATTAAAAGATTCAATAAGGTACTGCCCCGGATAGGAGGCCAGCAGCCTGTCCAGCAGCGGGCAGAGGGCCGTGCTGCTGGTGGGCAGCTTCAGTTCGATGAGAAGAGGAACCCGGCCGTTTACCAGTTTCAGCACTTCCGTGAGCAAAGGAATGCGGCAGTCCGTATTCATGAGCCTGTACCGGGAAAGTTCATCGTAGGTCATGGATTCCACAGACTGGTCCAGCTGGCACATCCGTTTCAGAGTATCGTCGTGAAAGACCACGATCTGTCCGTCGCTGGTGAGATGAACATCCAGTTCTATGGCAAAACCGTGATCTACCGCTTTTTTGAAAGCGGGAAGAGAATTTTCGGGGATTCCGCGCTCCATATTCCACAGTCCCCGGTGGGCAAAGTCCCAGCGGGAAAAGGCCAGGCATGTCTCCTTTCGGGCTGTATTGGGGCGGATAGCCCACAGATACAGCGCCAGAACAGCGGCAGCCGCCAGAATGCAAATTAGAATAATCAGCCACATAGGCAAACCTCCAGAGAAGAATTGTCTTCCGTAAGTGTAACGCAAAATCCGACACAGGTAAAGTCTCTTTTTTAAAGGGCGGAACCGGGTCCGGCCAAGGAGGGGAGCCGGATCCGGCGGGAAAAGAAAAGAGACGCGGACTCAGGTGGTGATAACGGTGGAATACCCTGCCCTGCGGAGCCTGCGTTCCATGAGGATCGCGTTTGCCAGTACTTTGAAAGCGCCTACCTGTACCTTGTAATATCCGTTTTCATAGAGGAGAAAAGCCGGATATCCCTGATCCAGCAGCTCGTAGAGCAGTTGATCCGCGTTTTTCCGATCCCGGAAAGCACCCGTCTGCACCCGGTAGTAGACGGCGCCGTCCTCCTCCTCCGGTTCCTGAACAGGAGGCGCCGGTTTCTCGCTGTCTTCGATGGTTTCCAGATCCAGAGTGCCCAGAATGGCGTTGGCGATGGCCCGGGCAATCTCCTGGTTCTTTTGGTCATACAGCGCGTTGTCCTGGTCTGTGTTGAGAAAACCGGTTTCAATGAGGAGAGCCGGCATCCGGGTCCGCCGCAGCACCACCAGTCCCGGGCGGGCTTTGACTCCCAGGTTTTTGAATCCCAGAGCCTCCAGGGCGCCGTTGATATTTTCAGCCATGGTAAGTTTTAGGCCGGATTTGTCGTAGACCAGAGTCTCCACCCCGTTGTACTGATTGGGTTCCGGGCTGGAATTCCGATGGAAAGAAATAAAATAATCCGCGCCTGCCCGGTTGGCAATCTGCGCCTTTTCAAAGGGAGTCTGATAGACATCCTCTGTGCGGGTGTAGAGTACGTCGATTCCCTGGCTTTCCAGCAGCTTTCCTACTTTCAGCGCCAGTTCCAGATTGTCGTCTTTTTCCTGGCGGCCGTTGTAGACCGCTCCCGGGTCGGCGCCGCCATGAGGGGGGCGGAACATGCGCAGATTTCCGGAAAAAAGTTCTGCGGGCTGATCTAAAAAAGGGAAAATATGTAAAAATAACTAAAATATAAAGAAAAACACTGGACAAAATTGCTAAAATGCACTAATATATCAAATAGACGTTTCCGAGCGCCAGCAGGCGGCAGAAAAAACGAATACAGAATATGAACGCAGAACGGAGGTACAAAATGAAAGGAAATGTAATTGTCGGACAGTCAGGCGGCCCCACGGCGGCTATTAACTCCAGCCTGGCCGGAGTCTACCGGACAGCCAAAGACCGGGGAGCGAAAAAAGTATACGGAATGCTTCACGGGATTCAGGGACTGATGGAAGAAAGATATATAGATCTCTCGGAACATATTACCAATGAGCTGGACGCGGAGCTTTTGAAAAGAACTCCCGCGGCCTATCTGGGCTCCTGCCGGTATAAGCTGCCGGAGATCTACGAAAATATGGAACTTTACGACAAAATTTTCGCTATTCTGGACAAACTGGAGATCGAGGCTTTCATCTATATCGGCGGAAATGATTCCATGGACACCATCAAAAAACTGTCAGACTACGCCATTGTCAAGGGATATCCCCAGAGATTTATCGGCTGCCCCAAGACCATTGACAATGACCTGGCGCTGACTGACCATACTCCGGGATACGGAAGCGCCGCCAAATATATCGGAACTTCTGTAAAGGAAATCATCCGGGACAGCTTCTGCCTGGAATACAAGAACGGCCTGGTGACTATTGTAGAGATCATGGGACGAAACGCGGGATGGCTTACCGGCGCCGCCGCTCTGGCAAAAGGCGAGGACTGCAAGGGACCGGACCTGATTTATCTGCCGGAGCTGACCTTTGACATGGACAACTTTATGGAGCGCATCCGGGGCCTGCTGGAGAAAAAGCCCTCTGTGGTGGTGGCGGTTTCCGAGGGGATCCGGCTGGCGGACGGCCGTTACGTGTGCGAGCTGGGACAGAGCGCGGATTTTGTAGACGCCTTTGGCCACAAGCAGCTCACCGGAACGGCGGCTTACCTGGCGCACCACATTGCCAATGAGGTTGGCTGCAAGACCAGAGCGATTGAACTCAGTACACTCCAGCGTTCCGCTTCCCACTGCAGTTCCCGGGTGGATATCCTGGAAGCCTATCAGGTAGGCGGAGCCGCGGTAAAAGCGGCGGATGAAGGGGATTCCGGCAAGATGGTGGTTCTGAAGCGCCTTTCTGACGATCCCTATCAGTGCGGCACAGAGGTGAAGGATGTACACAAAATTGCCAACGATGAGCGCCTGGTGCCCAGAGAGTGGGTCAACGAAGAGGGAACCTACGTGACGGATGAATTTGTCACTTATGTGAAGCCTCTGATCCAGGGGGATGTGGCTCCTGTGATGGTGGACGGTATTCCCCGCCACCTTTATAAGCCGGGGCATCTGGGACAGATTTAAGGCAGACCCCTGCGCAAAGAGGATCCCCCATGTCCGGCGTCAATGACAATTTTGTAAGGCATGGTAATGCTCCTTCGCGGAAACTTTCTGTTTATTATATGAAGAATTTTCCTGTTGGTGAAAGGCAGGATGGCTGAACCGCCGTAAAGCATGGAGTTAGCTCCGTGCCGCGGCGGTTTTTGCTGCGCGCTATGTCCGGACGATAGAGTGCGGATTTGTATATTAGATATAATAATAAATTAGATTAAACACATTAATTTTACTTATAATAAAATCTGTGCTATGCTGGACATAACTAAAGTTAGATGCTGCTATGCGGAAAGGAAGAAAAATATGAGCACAGTCAGACGGGTATATGTGGAGAAAAAACCGGAGTTTGCCGTTGCGGCCAAAGACCTGCGCCATGAGATCCGGCATTATCTGGGAGTGTCCGGGGTTACCGGCGTCCGGGTGCTGATCCGGTACGATGTGGAAAACGTCAGCGAGGCTGTTTTTGAGAAAGCCTGCCATGTGGTTTTCGCGGAGCCCCCTGTAGATTTGTTATACAGAGAAAATTTTCCGGCCGAGGAGGGTGCCAGGATATTCTCCGTGGAATACCTGCCCGGTCAGTTTGACCAGAGAGCGGACTCCGCGGTGCAGTGCATCCAGTTTCTGAAGGAGGATGAGCAGCCCATCATCCGTTCCGCCACCACCTACGTCATCGAGGGGGAGGTGAATGACAGCGAGCTGGCCGCCATCAAGAAGCACTGCATCAACCCGGTGGATTCCCGGGAGACCGGGCTGGAGAAGCCGGAGACCCTGGTGATGGATTTTCCGGAGCCGGAAGATGTGAAATCCTTTGAGGGCTTCACAAAGATGGAGGAAGCGGAGCTGAAAAAGCTCTATGATTCCCTGAATCTGGCCATGACCTTCCGTGACTTCCAGCACATCCAGAAGTATTTCCGCGGGGAGGAGAAAAGAGATCCTTCCGTGACGGAGATCCGGGTGCTGGACACCTACTGGTCCGACCACTGCCGCCACACCACCTTCTCCACGGAACTGAAGCATGTGGAGTTCGGGGAGGGCGATTACCGGGAACCCATAGAAAATACTTACAAAGAATACCTGAAGGACCGGGAGGTTCTGTACAAAGGACGGGACGATAAATTTGTCTGCCTCATGGATCTGGCCCTGCTGGCTATGAAGAAATTGAAAGCGGAGGGCAAACTCCAGGATCAGGAGGAGTCCGATGAGATCAACGCCTGCAGCATCGTGGTGCCGGTGGATGTGGACGGAAAGGAAGAGGAGTGGCTCATCAATTTTAAGAATGAGACCCACAACCATCCCACCGAGATCGAGCCCTTCGGCGGGGCCGCCACCTGCCTGGGAGGCGCCATCCGGGATCCCCTGTCAGGCCGTACCTATGTCTACCAGGCTATGCGGGTTACCGGCGCGGCGGATCCCACGGTTCCGGTGAAGGATACCCTGGAGGGCAAGCTGCCCCAGAAGACCCTGACCCGGGGAGCAGCCAAAGGCTACAGCTCTTACGGCAACCAGGTGGGACTGGCTACGGGATACGTAAAAGAAGTGTACCATCCCAACTATGTGGCCAAGAGAATGGAGATCGGTGCGGTCATGGGAGCCGCTCCCAGAAGGGATGTGATCCGGGAAAATTCCGATCCGGGAGATCTGATTATCCTGCTGGGAGGCCGCACCGGCCGGGACGGCATCGGCGGGGCCACCGGTTCCTCCAAAGTGCACACCACCGCTTCCCTGGAGACCTGCGGGGCGGAGGTGCAGAAGGGAAACGCTCCCACAGAGAGAAAGATCCAGCGCATGTTCCGGCGCCCGGAGGTGAGCCGTCTGATCAAAAAGTGCAACGATTTCGGCGCCGGCGGCGTCTCCGTGGCCATCGGAGAGCTGGCGGACGGCCTGCGCATTGATCTGGATAAAGTACCGAAGAAATACGCCGGTCTGGACGGCACGGAGCTGGCTATCTCCGAATCCCAGGAGCGTATGGCCGTGGTGGTGGATCCCAGGGACGCCGGGGAATTCCTGAAATACGCGGAAGAAGAAAATCTGGAAGCGGTGAAAGTGGCTGTGGTCACGGAAGAGCCCCGTCTGATCCTTTCCTGGAGAGGAAAAGAGATCGTCAACCTGTCCCGGGCTTTCCTGAATACCAACGGAGCCCATCAGGAAACCGATGTTTTCGTGGAGATCCCCGGCAGAGAGGGCAGCGCCCTGGAGCGCGGCGGGGACATCGCGGATGTGAAACAGAAATGGCTGGATACCCTGGCAGACTTGAACGCCTGCTCCCAGAAAGGCCTGGTGGAAATGTTCGACTCCTCCATCGGCGCCGGCAGCGTGCTGATGCCCTACGGCGGGAAATATCAGCTGACGGAGACCCAGTCCATGGTAGCCAAGGTGCCGGTGCTGAAGGGAAAGACCAATACCGTCACCATGATGAGCTATGGCTTTGACCCCTATGTGTCCAGCTGGAGTCCCTACCACGGAGCGGTTTACGCGGTGACGGAGTCCATTGCCAGGATCGTGGCCTGCGGCGGAGATTTCCGGAAGATCCGTTTTACCTTCCAGGAGTATTTCCGCAGGATGAGCGAGGATCCCAGCCGCTGGAGCCAGCCTTTTGCCGCCCTGCTGGGAGCCTACGCGGCGCAGCTGGGCTACGGGCTGCCCTCCATCGGAGGCAAGGACAGTATGTCCGGCACCTTTAATGACATTGATGTTCCGCCTACGCTGGTATCCTTTGCCGTGGATGTGGCCAAGGTGCAGGATGTGGTGACGCCGGAACTGAAAAAAGCCGGGAACAAGCTGGTGTGGATCCATATCCCCACAGACCGCTTTGAACTGCCGGTCTATTCAGAAGTTATGGATCTCTATGACCGTCTCCATGAGGACATGCAGGCGGGACGGATCCAGTCCGCCTACGCCCTGGACCGCATGGGCATGGCCGCCGCGGTCAGCAAAATGGCCTTCGGCAACGGCCTGGGCGTCCGCATGGAGCACGATGTGGATCCCAGAGATCTGTTCAGTCCCTTCCTGGGCGATCTGATCTGCGAAGTTTCCGGAGAGGATGTGGGAAGACTTCAGTGCAGCTACCGGGTTGTCGGTGAAGTGACAGACCGGCCGGAGTTCTCCTGGGGCAGCGTGGTGATCCCGGAGAACGAAGCTCTGGATGCCTGGACGGGAACTCTGGAAGGCGTGTTCAAGACCCGCTCCCAGGCAAAGGGAGACGGCCCCACCGCCATAGGCCTTATGGGAGCTCCCTCCGACAAAGCGGCGGTGCTGGAGAACGGCATTTACAAGACTTCCAACATTCATATTTGCTCCCATAAGATCGGAGTGCCCACGGTATTCATTCCGGTGTTTCCGGGAACCAACTGCGAGTACGACAGCGCCCGGGCCTTTGAGAGGGCCGGGGCAAAGGTAGAGACTCGGGTATTCCGCAATCTGAACGCGGAAGGGATCCGTGAATCGGTTCGGGCCTTTGAAGAGGCCATCGGCCGGGCACAGATCATTATGTTCCCCGGCGGCTTCTCAGCTGGAGACGAGCCGGATGGTTCCGCTAAATTCTTTGCCACTGCTTTTCAGAATGAGCGGATCAAAGAGGCGGTGATGAAACTTCTGAGCGAGAGGGACGGACTGGCCCTGGGCATCTGCAACGGTTTCCAGGCTCTCATCAAGCTGGGATTGGTACCCTACGGGGAAATTACGGGGCAGAAGCCGGATTCTCCCACCCTGACCTTTAACACTGTGGGCCGCCATGTATCAAAGATGGTCTACACCAAGGTAGTGTCCAACAAATCCCCCTGGCTGGCGGGAGCTGAAGCGGGAGGCGTATATACCAGCCCTGCTTCCCATGGAGAGGGACGCTTTGTAGCCAGCAATGAGTGGATCACCCGGCTGCTGGACGGCGGACAGATCGCTACCCAGTACTGCAGCGCGGATGGAGAAGTGGATGGAGACGAGTATTGGAACGTCAATGGTTCCTATTATAATATTGAAGGCATCACCAGCCCCGACGGCAGAGTATTCGGAAAGATGGCCCATGCGGAGCGCCGGGACGACGGGGTGGCCATTAACATTTACGGCGAACAGGATCTGAAGATATTTGAGTCCGGAGTGCGCTATTTCAGATAAAGGGCTGTAAATAGTGACAAGGAGGCTGAGCTTTTTCCGATAGATGGAAATCAGTTGACTGATACAGGAAAATATAATATAATCCAGATAGCAGGCTGCCGTTACAGTGCAGCCTGTTATTGTAAATAAGATGCTTCCGCCCCGGCGGAACAGATACAAAGAGGAGGAATTTATTTTGGACGGTGACCTATTGTTGCCCATTTTGCTGCAGATCGTTCTGATTGCTCTCAATGCGGTATTTGCCTGTGCGGAGATCGCGGTGATCTCTGTCAATGACGCCAAGCTGGAAAAGATCGCGGAGACGGATAAGCGGGGAAAAACCCTGCAGAAGCTGACCCGTGTTCCTACAAAGTTTCTTTCCACCATTCAGGTAGCTATTACCTTGTCCGGCTTTCTGGGCAGCGCTTTCGCGGCGGATAATTTCGCCCCCTACCTGGTGAATGGACTGAAGAGTGTGGGAATTACCCTTCACCAGTCGGTGGCGGTGGTTCTGATCACGGTCATTTTGTCTTATATTACACTGATATTCGGAGAACTGGTGCCTAAGCGTCTTGCCATGAAGAATCCGGAGAAACTGGCTCTCGGCATGGCCAAGATGCTCTACGTGGTTTCTGTCATCTTTTCACCCCTGGTCTGGCTGCTGACAGTTTCCACCAACGGTGTGCTTCGCCTCCTGGGCGTGGATCCCAATGAGGAGGACGAACAGGTTACCGAGGAGGAGATCCGTTTGATGGTGGATGCCGGAAGCGAGAAGGGAACCATCGACACGGATGAGAAGGAGATGATCCAGAATGTCTTTGAGTTTGACGACATCTCCGCGGATGAGATCTGCACGCACCGGCCGGATGTAGCCCTGATCTGGGCGGATGACAGCATGGAGGAGTGGGAAAAGACCATCCACGAAAGCCGGCACTCCCTGTTCCCGGTGTGCGGGGAGGACGCGGATGATATTCTGGGGATTCTGGACGCCAAAGATTATTTCCGCCTCCGGGGCTGCACGAAGGACGAGATTCTGGCGCAGGCAGTAAAGCGCCCCTATTTTGTGCCGGAATATATTAAGGCGGATGTTCTCTTCGCGAATATGAAGAAAAACGGAAATTATTTCGCCGTGGTGCTGGATGAGTACGGCGGCATGGACGGAATCATCACTCTCCGGGATCTCATCGAGCAGCTGGTGGGAACCCTTACGGAGGAGGATGAGGAGGACCGGCCGGAGGATATTCAGAAAATTTCCGATGAGCTCTGGCGGATCCAGGGTTCCACCCCCCTGGACGATGTGTCGGAAGCCCTGGGAGTGGAATTGCCGGAGGAGGATTATGATACCTTCAGCGGTTATATTTTCGGCAAGCTGGCGGTGATCCCAGAGGATGGAAGCCAGTTTGAGCTGGAGGCGGACGGACTGCACATCAAGGTGCTGCAGGTAAAGGAGCACCGGATCGAGGGAACTCTGGTGCGGGTGCTGCCAAAAGAACCGGAAGAGGAAGCGGAAAAAGGGAAAGAAAAACCGTAAGGGCCTAAGTCTTGCATTTTCCGGCGCTTTCGTTTATACTATAGCAGTCAGCCGTCTGGGAGAGCCGGCTGCGTCAAAATTGTAATTTTTATTTAAAGGACGGTAAGATAAGAATGAGCTTATTGCAGGATTGGAGAGATATCGCCTACGATCAGCAGGCGGATAAGAGAAAACTCCAGAAATTCTGGACAGACTATTTTCTGCTGGAGAAGGGAATTTACGAGCAGCTTCTGAGCAGCCCGGATGAAGTGGTGAAGGGCACGGTAAAGGAGCTGGCCGAGAAGTACGGCATCAGCGTCATGAATATGGTGGGATTCCTGGACGGCATCAACGACAGCCTGAAGATTCCCAATCCCATTGAGGAGATGGATGAGAACACAGAAGTAACTTTGGCCTTTGACAAGGAACTGCTCTACAAGAACATGGTAGACGCCAAGGCGGACTGGCTGTACAATCTTCCTATGTGGGACAATATATTCACACCCGAACAGAAAAAAGCCCTGTATCTGGAGCAGAAAAAATCCGGAACTGTGGTGAAGGGAAAGAAAATCGGGCGCAACGATCCCTGCCCCTGCGGAAGCGGAAAGAAATATAAATACTGCTGCGGCAGGTAAATCTTATACGGGAGGCCATGACCATGGCCTCCTCTTTGATAATCAAAGGAGAGACAGATGATACTGGCAATAGATGTGGGAAACAGCAACATTGTGTTCGGCTGTATAGATAATGATGAGATTCGCTTTATTGAGAGAATGTCCACAGACAGAAAAAAAACGGAACTGGAGTACGCGGTCAGCATAAAAAATATTATGGAGATCTACCACATTCAGGGGAAAGACCTGGAGGGCGGGATTATCTCCTCTGTGGTGCCTCAGCTGACGGAAGTACTGAAAATGGCTGTGGAAAAGCTCATCAAAGCTCCGGTGAAAATCGTAGGCCCCGGCTTAAAGACGGGACTTAATATACTCATCGACAACCCGGCCCAGCTGGGGGGAGATCTTCTGGTGGATTCAGTAGCCGCTCTGGCGGAACATAAGCCGCCGCTGATCATCATTGATATGGGAACAGCTACCACGGTCTGCGTGATCAACGAAAAGAGGCAGTATCTGGGCGGCATGATTCTTCCGGGAGTCAGAACTTCCCTGGATTCCCTGGTTTCCAATACCTCTCTTCTGCAGCAGATCGGTCTGGAACCGCCGGAAAAAGTAATTGGCAGAAATACCATTGACAGTATGAAGAGCGGCATTCTCTATGGAAACGCGGCCGCCCTGGACGGTCTCATCGAGCGTATTGAGGAGGAGCTGGGACAAAGCTGCAGGATCCTTGCTACAGGAGGCCTGGCAAAATTTGTCATCCCATTCTGCAAACGGGAGATTACCATTGACGATGATCTGCTCCTGAAGGGCTTAAAGATCATATACGATAAAAACCGCTGAGCCATGTCAGCGGTAAGAGAGAAGCTGCATTGCGTCAATGCGGCTTTTTCCTTGCAAATAAAAGAGAAATCTGTTACACTCTGCATATAACAAAAGAAGAGGGTGTCACAATGGTATTTGAGAGTATCCGTATTGACTTTAACAGCGATGAGGCAATCTATATCCAGCTCCGCAACCAGATCATTCTGGGAATCGCCACCTCCCAGATTCAGGAGGGAGACGCCCTGCCCTCGGTCCGGCAGCTGGCGGGCATGATCGGCATCAATATGCACACTGTCAATAAGGCCTACAGTGTCCTGAAGCAGGAGGGGATCCTAAGTATGGACCGCCGGAGGGGGGCTGTGATCCAGATCGATGCGGACAGGCTGTACGCCCTGGAAGAGCTTCGGGAGGATCTTCAGGTCCTTCTTGCCAAGGCCTTCTGTAAAAATATAAAGAAAGAAGAGATTCTGCAGTTGGTGGAAGAAATCTATGATTCCTACCGGGAATAAGCGGATTCGGATCTGACTGCGGCAGCAGGGAGTAAATAAATATGGCAGAATTATATACAAAACAGGCAAAAAACGTTCTGCAGGCAGCGGCAGACAGCGCCAGGCAGAACAATCACGGCTACATCGGCACAGAACATCTCCTTATGGGGCTTTTGGAGGAAGCGGAGGGAACTGCCGGTATGGTCCTGGCGGAATTCGGCGCGGACAGGGAAAGACTGGTTTCGCTGATTGACCGGCTGATTACCCCGGAGGGGGCAGTGCTGACGGCGGAACCGGGCTATACCCCCAGAGCGGAAAAGGTTCTGAAAAACAGCCGTGAGGAGGCGGATCATTTCGGCAGCCGGACCATCGGCACAGAGCATATTCTGATCGGAATGCTGAAGGAGCCGGACTGCGTGGGAACCCGCCTGCTGTACACAATGGGCATTAACATTCAGCGCCTGTACGCAGGGGTTCTGGCAGCTATGGGTGAAGACCAGAACCGGGAGGATCTTCAGGGCCAGAGAGGAAAAGCCGCTGAGGGTGGAACCCCCACGCTGGACGCCTACAGCAGAGATCTGACAGAAATGGCCGGACAGGGGAAACTGGATCCGGTGGTGGGCCGGGAACAGGAGATTGACCGGATCATTCAGATTCTCAGCCGCAGGACCAAAAATAACCCCTGCCTCATGGGAGAGCCGGGCGTGGGAAAAACAGCTGTGGTGGAGGGGCTGGCCCAGCGGATTGCCTGGGGGCTGGTTCCGGACACCATACGCAACAAGCGGATCGTAGTTCTGGATCTTTCCGGCATGGTAGCCGGATCCAAATACCGGGGAGAATTTGAAGAGAGGATCAAGCATGTGGTTCGGGAAGTCATGGAAAACCGCAATATTCTGCTGTTTATCGATGAGATCCACACCATCATCGGGGCAGGAGGCGCGGAGGGAGCACTGGATGCTTCCAACATTCTGAAACCTTCTCTTTCCCGGGGAGAGATTCAGCTGATCGGCGCTACCACCATTGAGGAATATCGGAAATACATAGAGAAAGACGCCGCCCTGGAGCGGAGATTTCAGCCGGTGCTGGTGGAGGAGCCCACAGCGGAGCAGACAGTGGAGATCCTGAAGGGACTTCGGCCCTACTATGAAAAACATCACAGAGTAGAGATCACGGATGAAGCTCTGGACGCGGCGGTAAAAATGAGCATCCGCTATATTCATGACCGCTTCCTTCCGGATAAGGCCATCGATCTTATAGATGAATCGGCCTCCCGGGTTCAGCTGGGAGGATATAAAGTTCCGGAGCATATCCTGGAGTTTGAAAAAAATCTGAAATTGGTGATGCAGAGCAAAGAGGAGGCCATCAAAGCCGGAGATTTTGAAACTGCCAGATCCTGCCAGCAGCGGCAGGAGGAACTGCAGAAAGAATTAAAGACAGCCAGAGAAAAATTTGAGAAGCGCTGCAGGGGAAAGAAACTGCAGGTGACGGCGGAGAGTGTTTCCCGGATCGTGGCCGGATGGACCAGGATCCCGGTGGAGAAAATCGCTGAGGGAGAATCGAAACGGCTGGCCCGGCTGGAGCAGATCCTTCACAAACGAGTGGTGGGACAGGACGAAGCTGTGACGGCAGTGGCAAAAGCCATCCGCAGAGGCAGGGTGGGCCTGAAGGATCCAGGCCGTCCTGTGGGATCTTTTCTGTTTCTGGGCCCTACAGGGGTGGGAAAGACGGAACTTTCCAAAGCTCTGGCGGAGGCGGTGTTTGGAGATGAACAGGCTATGATCCGGGTGGACATGTCTGAATATATGGAAAAACACAGCGTTTCCAAACTGATCGGTTCCCCTCCGGGATACGTGGGATACGAGGAGGGCGGCCAGCTGTCCGAAAAAGTCAGGAGAAATCCCTACAGCGTTATCCTGCTGGATGAGATCGAAAAGGCTCATCCGGATGTGTTCAACATCCTCCTTCAGGTTCTGGACGACGGGCATATTACCGATTCCCAGGGCAGAAAAGTAGATTTCAAGGAAACCTGCATTATCATGACTTCCAATGCGGGCGCCCAGTCCATCATTGAGCCCAGGCGGCTGGGATTCCTCTCCCAGGAGGATGAAAAAAAGGATTATGAATATATGAAAGGGCAGGTGATGGAGGAAGTCCGGCGCATGTTTAAACCGGAATTTCTGAACCGGATCGATGAGACCATTGTTTTCCATGCCCTGACCAAAGAGAATATGAAGAAGATTGTCAATATTCTTCTGCGGGATCTGGAAAAACGCTGCCGGGAGCAGATGGATATCCGGCTCCGGGTCAGCGATAAAGTAAAAGAGCATCTGATTGAAACCAGCTACGACAATAAATACGGGGCCAGGCCGCTGAAACGGGCGATTCAGGGACAGCTGGAAGATCCCCTGGCAGAGAAGATTCTTCAGGGAGAGATTCACCGGGGAGATACTGTTTCCGCGGGGATGATCCGGGGAAAGCTCCTTTTCAGGACTGTCTGAAAATTCTCCGGCTTTTTAGGAAATTTTTCGGTCCTGTCTGGTAAATCCGCGGAAAGTATTATATAATGGTATCAGGGCTGAAAACCTATCAACAAAAGACATTTCTCGGGAGGACACTTATATGTCAGTGATAAAAGAACTGCTTTGCCGCTCAGAAGGCGGAGGCATCAGTTTTGGCGATTACGAGCTGGACAGCAAGACAAAATTATCTGATTTTGAATATCAGGGAGATCTCTATAAGGTAAAAACCTTTAAAGATATCACGAAACTGGAAAGAAATGAAACCTTTGTCTATGAGTCGGTTCCGGGGACAGCCGTCCATGATATGAAGTTTTTTGACGGCGGAGTGGAATTTTCCGTGGAGGGCGCGGAGGACGCGCAGATTACCCTCGGTATGGAGGAGGAGACGGAGTACAAGGTGCTTCTGGACGGTGTGAACGTGGGTCATATGACCACGAATCTGGGAGGAAAACTTTCTTTCAGTGTGGAACTGGAAAAGGCGGAGCAGGTAAAAGTACAGATCCTGCGGGTAGAAGCCTGAGTACAGAAAAAAGGTTCCGCGAAATTTCACAGGGATATAAAAACTGACAGGGCTGCCGCAGCAATGCGGCAGCCCGCTTTGGCAGAAGCACAAGCAGAGAGGGAGACGAAGCATGGCGAAGGATAAAAAAACCGTATATTTCTGTCAGAACTGCGGCTATGAGTCGGGAAAATGGATGGGCCAGTGCCCCGGCTGCCGGCAGTGGAATACCTTTGTGGAGGAAGTGGTCTCCACCAAGCAGAGCCCCGCTAAAGGACCGGCGAGAAGTGTTTCCAGGGCGCCTGTGAAACTTTCTGAAATCAACCTGGATGCGGAAAAACGCGTCCTTACGGGGATCGGAGAACTGGATCGGGTGCTGGGAGGCGGAATTGTTCCCGGCTCTTTGACGCTGGTAGGAGGAGATCCGGGTATCGGAAAGTCAACGCTTCTTCTGCAGGCAATGAAATGTCTGTCGGATGCCGGAGGGGAGGTTTTATATATCTCCGGGGAGGAATCACTGCGCCAGATTAAAATGCGGGCGGTGCGCATCGGAGAGTTTACGGAACATCTGAAACTGATGTGTGAGACAAACCTGGATGTGGTGCGGGAAACCATTGAAAAAGAAAAGCCCCAGGCGGTAGTGATTGACTCCATTCAGACCATGTACAATGAAGAAGTCTCTTCTTCTCCGGGAAGCGTCTCCCAGGTACGGGAATCTACCGGAGTACTCCTGAAGCTGGCCAAGGGTCTGGGAGTTTCAATTTTTATCGTAGGCCATGTGACCAAGGACGGCAGCGTGGCCGGTCCACGGGTTTTGGAACACATGGTAGATACTGTTCTGTATTTTGAAGGGGATCGCCATGCCTCTTACCGGATCCTCCGGGCGGTGAAAAACCGCTTTGGCTCCACCAATGAGATCGGGGTGTTTGAAATGCATGAGGAGGGGCTGAAAGAAGTGAAGAATCCCTCGGAGTTCATGCTGGAGGGACGGCCGGAGGGCGCATCGGGTTCTGTGGTGGCCTGTTCCATGGAGGGAAGCCGGCCGATTATGATCGAGATCCAGGCGCTGGTGTGCCGCAGCAATTTCGGTATTCCCAGGCGGACGGCCAACGGGACGGATTTCAACAGAGTCAATCTGTTGATGGCAGTGCTGGAAAAAAGGGCCAGAATGAATCTTTCCTCCAGCGATGCCTATGTGAACATAGCGGGAGGCATCAAGATGACGGAGCCGGCAGTGGATCTGGGGATTTTGCTGGCGGTAGCCTCCAGCCAGAAGGACATTGTGATCGATGAAAAAACCGTGGTTTTCGGCGAGGTGGGCTTAAGCGGCGAGGTCCGTTCCGTCAGCATGGCGCAGCAGAGAGTGCAGGAGGCGAAAAAGCTGGGATTTCAGCGGGTGATACTTCCCGCGGGCTGCATGCGTTCCGTATCGAAAATTACAGGAATCGAACTGATCCCGGTGTCCACTGTCCGGGACGCGATCTATCTGATCGAAAAAGGCCGGAGCTGATAAGCTTCCGGCATAAATTTGAAAAATATTGTAAAAACATAGTTGACAAAAAAGAAAAGCTATGATAGTATAAACAAGCTGTCGCACGGGACAGCAAAAAAGAAATGAAAAAAGTTGTTGACAAACAGAAAAAGCTGTGATA
>ERZ1643249.205-NODE-205-length-74831-cov-52.036456_pt1 | contig 74831 bp, 127 predicted proteins | sample MGYA00579263_ERZ1643249 | MGnify/ENA primary metagenome ERZ1643249 (study PRJEB29033, sample SAMEA4952264) | chicken gut metagenome | biome: Broiler Chicken; feature: Gastrointestinal Tract; material: Caecum | place: Ireland | collected 2018 | study: Broiler...
ACTCGAACCTATGACCCCTTGCTTGTAAGGCAAGTGCTCTAACCAACTGAGCTAAGCATCCATATTAGGCTGTTTTACCAGCCATAAAATCTTTTATTTCTTGTTTTGCTAGTTTTTCTTTAGCAATATTTTTATTCATTCTATTGCCAAAGCACCACATACACTCCCATTGATGTCGATGACCACCATGATTGCGACAGTGAATATCGACGGCTTTGCAATATGGCTGACCTTTAGTGCCATATTCTATTCTATGTTCTTTGCCACTAGCAATTGCCTTATGTAAAGACATTGTCTCACCTCCATTAGAAGGTAATCAATCCTCTATTCATAAAAGTATCCTCCTTAAAATGGTGGGCAGGGATGGAGTCGAACCACCCGAGTCAAAGACAAGCGATTTACAGTCGCCACCGCTACCACTTACGGAATACCTACCCATTTGGAGCAGATAGACGGACTCGAACCGACACGACCAGCTTGGAAGGCTGGAGTTCTACCTTTAAACTATATCTGCATAAAAACTATAATTTCTTTTTTAATTTGTTTATGAATTTTTTAAGTTTAGAAGTTACATTAGTTTCTTTTTTAGTCTTTCTATTTCTAATCACAACATCATCTTCTTCTACAACATTTAACACTAATAATAAAAGTCCTAAAAGTAATAAAGCCTCCATATAATTTCCCCCTTTTTGTAATGGCGTCCCAACTAGGACTTGAACCTAGGACATATCGGTTAACAGCCGATTGCTCTACCAGCTGAGCTATTGGGACATATTGGTAACGCCTATGGGACTCGAACCCATGCATACTAGGATGAAAACCTAGTGTGTTAAACCACTTCACCAAGGCGTCATGTTAGACTTTATTAGGAGTCCCGCTTCTCCACCTAATCACACTACTACACGTAATTCCATCTATATTACACATTATAGGGGTCATAATTTCGTGTTAGATTTTATATAGCGTCTACTAAGTATAACTTTACTTTGGCGTCCACTAGAGGGCTCGAACCTCTGCGACAATATTAGTTGTCCTAAGAGTTTAGCAAACTCTCCTCTTCACCAACTTGAGTAAGTGGACATAAACGGCTAATAATGGCATATAACTTCTAAGAGAGGTTATCTCCTTTATATTATTTAAAGTCTACTACTGCCCAAGACTACCGAAATATTCATAATGGTGGAATGTGAGGGGCTCGAACCCTCGACCTTCACGGTGCAAGCGTGACGCTCTCCCAGCTGAGCTAACACCCCATTTGGTGCTCCTGAAAGGACTTGAACCTTCACGGGGTTTCCCCCAACGGATTTTAAGTCCGTTGCGTCTACCTATTCCGCCACAAGAGCATATTGGTGGCGATTGTTTGTGTGCATTTATAAATAATAACATTCATGACTATTATTATACCACGCCGCCCCTACTCTCGGTTTGTACATAACCTTTGTGCACGAGGGGGTTATTTGTTAATAAAATGTTTTAGATGTTTATTATCATAATATTCTGCTAGCTTATTATATAGCCAATATCTGAAATTATGATTGCAAAATTTATGCCATACGGCTAAACGTCTATAACGAGCTTCTTTTTCAATATCTTTCATACTTTCCCTTTTCACTTTTTAATGGTCGGAAAGACAGGATTTGAACCTGCAACCCCTACATCCCAAATGTAGTGCCCTACCAAATTGAGCCACTTTCCGATAAAGAGAGCGTTGTCTCTTTACATACCTATTGATATGTCAAGTTGTTTTCGCACTTTTAATATCTTTGAGTATTGTTCTGTTTTAGTATCATCTTTTGCCCACTCTTTTAGTGTTGTAGTCTTACTATATAACTTACAATAAAAGAATTGTATAGCATGTGGTGTTCTACCAAGATGATTTGCTAACATTACAACATTATTCCATGTTGGAACATATGAACCCACCAAGAACATCTCTTCCTCTGTCCATGGCTTCCCAGCATTTACTGGTTTTTGATTACCCATTGTAATCCTCCTTCCTAATTTGATACCTAAGTATATCAAAACAAATGGTGCCGAAAGTAGGACTTGAACCCACAACCTATTGATTACAAATCAATTGCTCTACCGATTGAGCTATTTCGGCATGGTGGTTAGACCTGGACTCGAACCAGGAACACAGGGATTTTCAGTCCCTTGCTCTGCCATTGGAGCTACCTAACCAAGAAAAGGAGAAATACCTTATCTAACCGAATTATTGATTTCATCTTTTAAGTTAATGATTTTTCTAGTGATAGTATCTTCAGCTTCTTTTGCAGACATCATATATTTGCGAATATTTTTGATTTCTCTACGTACACTACTACGAAATGCCATAAGCATTTGAATTCTTGCTCGCTTATAACTAATAATTCTGCCGATTTCTTCATTAAAAGTATCTTCTGGTGAACATTTAGCAACACCAACAAATTTGAAGTTCACTCCATTATCTACGCCTGTTAAAATTGTAACAACCGTACCCTTTTCTTCATTAACAATTACTCTCTTATCTGTTTTTGGTAGTCTAATTTTCATTGATATTCCTCCCTTTTTTACAACAATTGGCGACCCCAGTGAGAATTGAACTCACGACCTTCTGCGTGACAGGCAGATGTCATAACCACTAGACCATGGAGCCATAATGGCAGGGGCGGAGAGAATTGAACTCCCAACAGCGGTTTTGGAGACCGTTATTATTCCATTTAACTACGCCCCTATAAGCGATAAGGCTAGAGACATATTAACCTATCTGGTTACTCATTAATATGCCAAAAAGTTACTTCTGTGTCGCATTTGTATAACCTTTCGTCCTTATCGAACACACGCATCTACTGACCAGAAACAGGCGACTGCGTAGAATAGACGACTTACAAGTTCCTCATCATAATGAGTTTTCGTCCTCATAACGATTTCTCTATGCGTCTCCTAGTATTATTTATTATATCATAAAAAGTAGAAAATGTCAAGTTGTTTTTGGATTTTTTCTTTATTTTCTTTACTGATTGTACCATCTTTATACTCTTCATAATACTGGATAGCTGTTAGTGTTTTTACAATATTATCTATTGTAGTAATATTGTTGTCCTTCATAAGGCATAATACTTCTAAAAATCTATCCATAAACTGTTGCATATCTATATCTTCTGCCATCATATCTAAATATTTGCGAACATTGTTTGTTTCACGACCTATACGAGCTAAACAACTAGCACAAGCATATTTGCCACAATCGAGTTTTACATTAGTCATATTCCCACAACTAATACATTTTCCTAAAGACCTAACAATCCTCATATTCGTCCTCCGTTTCTAGTATTGCTGATAAACACTTATTATACATCTCTATAATCTTCTCTGAATTGTATATGCCATTAATGGTAGTACCACGCCCTAAATACTTATACCAATTTATTTCTATATCTTGATATTTGAAGTTGAATGATTGTTCAGTATCATCATCCCAACTATAAGCATGAACCTCAAAGACATCACATATAAAACTATTGCCCGTGTTTTCAAAAGGGCTATCATATGGCTGTTGAGTCATATTATACATAACAATTTGCAATGTTCTGTCTAAGTCTCTTAATAAGGCGATTATCCATTCTGGACAATTATACCTATGGACAATATTGGTGCTAAATAATAATTGACCCAACTCAACATTAGAGGGAACAGGACAATCCTCACAGTCTTTTGGTAGTGTACATTTGCTACATTTCATTGTCAGTCTGACCTCTCTTTCTTTTAATATTAGTAAATTTGTCTACAAATCTCTTATACATTTTTGCCTCTTTCCATATTTCGCCATCGTAGAACACTACTGTATAATGGTGTTTCTGCGTTTCACTAGGTAAAATATCTAATACATCATCAAAATCAAAATATACAGTCTCTTCATCCACTTTTGCGAATGGTAGAGTTTTAGATGCCGTACACATCTTTTAGTTCTCCTAATGTTAAAGGTGTGTCGTTAATAATGATAGCCAATAATTCGTCATTGTCAATAGAGAAGAATGTATTATTTTGTAATTCATTATGATATCCTCCATCTCCCCATGGCACTAATATATAATCATTTGTGTCATCAGTATAAATAAAATCAAAAGCTGTAATATCATAATTGCTAACTCTATCCACTAATTTAGTGTCTTCTAACCAACCATCTTTTGTATTCATTCCTTTATCGTTTAATATTAATAATGCCTTTTCACAGGACATTGTATCATGAACTTGACCATCAGCAAACTGACACTCATTCACTGTCATGCTACGACTTATTTTGTCTATACTAATAAAATATATCTTATCAGGAGTTAATGAATAAACTTCACAATTTTCAAAAACTATGTCTACACGTTTAATTTTTCTATTTAACATATCTCTATCACCTCTACATTTTCGTTTCTACCCCATATATCTGCTTCGTGTAATAATTCTAGCATATGATATAAATCGTCATCATTGAACATTTCTTTTATTGGCGTCATATCATCTCTACGATACCATTCCATATGATTAAGAATTAAGGCAACCGTTTGATAATGACTGTCACACAATCTAGTTCTAAATAGATTATCATACATATTCGACCTTTTTATATGACACAGATACATATAAGCCGATACTTTTTCATGACCATAATATACATAATATTGTTTATCTTCTCTATACATTTTAGTGTATATCTTTCCAAAATCGTGATACCTGGCGGCTTGTCGTAATATATTGGAGTCTATTTTTAATTTCAATTTTTCCCCTAGTTCTTCCGCTTTTCTTGTAACCGCAATAATATGTTCTTCTAATGTTTCATTATGATACGGATTGTCTTGACTATATTTTTTGCATCGTTTTATAAGGTCGCTATAATCATATACATCTCCACAACCATCGAACGACTCTCCATCTATCAAATAAATATCGTCAAACCCCTCATAATACATCGGAACCTCAATACTTTTTATCATTTGCTCTAATTTATCCCATGGCAACTTACGTTCTGAACGTATAATGTTTCGCTCTAAAATAATATTAATGGGAGTACAAAATAGATATGCCTCGATTTCTGCATCTAGCTTTTTAGCCTCTGCAATAATAGTTTTGCGACGCTTTTTGCTTAAATTGGTAGCGTCGTATATAACATCATATCCATTTTTTAGTGCTAATAATGTCTTGTTTCGCATTCTATTAAATACTTTTTCGTTATCTGTTTGCGACTCGTAACCAAACATATCTATTCTAATTTGGTCACTAGATAAATACACCGTGGACTCATTTTGTAATACAGAACGTGCATACGATGTTTTTCCACTTCCTGGTATGCCAATCATTATTTTTAATGTGCTCATAACACCCCTCCTATTGTATATATCTATTGTAATAAAAAAAATGTATTATGTCAATACATTTTCTTCATTTTCTTATGAAAAGTTGTCTCTAATATCTCTAGTATGAACAACCGTATAAATCATTTCTTTACAACTATCACATAATGTATCGCCATCATAAATCCATAGCTTCCTACCACAACAATCACAGGTTTTTCCATCACAGAATTCATTACATTTTAACTTATGTTTTCTATCATAAGCATCTCCTTGCAGAACACCTCCACTATCTTTATCAGTGAAGAAATTATCTTTAGGGACATCAAATCTATCAAAAAGTATATCGTGGAGACATCTAGCCTCATGTTCAAAGGCATCGCTATATGATGACGAGCTAAGACCTCGCCTGTTTGCAAAAAAGTCTTTTGCTTTGAACCTAAAATCTAAATTTTCTGTAAGGTCTACATTATTTTTCATAATTACTTTTTCCCAAACTTACTTCTTATCCTAGATAACAATCCTTTTTTAGGATTTTCGTTAATATTATCAAAAATCGTGTTTATGTCATTAATACGTCTAAAGCTATCATCTAGGCTATTTAATTCTTGTCGTATTTCATCGACATTTGTAGGCGTGCCAATAATTTGTAGTTTTTCCTGACCAACCTCTCTCAAAAATTTATCCATTGTTAAATCACAGAATTCGTCTTCCCAATCTCCTAAATAATAAAATCTATCATTTAATATATTTCCATTATTTCTTTCTCTAGTTTTTTGGAAAGTTCCAAATAATATTGGGTCTTTATCTCTTCTCTCTTTTTCTATTGTACGCTCTACTTTGCCAGTATAATCTGTGAATACAACATAAAATTTGTCAAATATACCTTTCGTTTTACCAATAATCTCTACAATATCATCTGGTATGTCTCTTGGGTAGTTTTCTAGTTCAATGATTTTCACAGTGTTCTTTGCTATATTATCTATATATTCTTCTATATCATCTCTATACACAAACGAATTAATACCCATTTTGACGATAGCACGCTCTTTTTCTACACAATCAATCAAAAATCTTAACTTTTCAATAATGCGTTTTTGCCCTGTAGTTTTATATTTTTCTACAAGCAATAAACTTCCGTTGTAGAAATTAGCTAATTCTTCATCTGTAATAGTGCAAACATGTGATTTTAAGTAGTTAAAATATTCTGTAGGCTCTAATTCATTAATATTATGTTCATCTTTTGATACAGGTGTAACATTATCAAGACGTATAGTTTTTTCTCCTATTATACTATCGTATTCTTTTAGAGCCCAGCCAATTTCATCAGATAAATCTTCAAAGTACCCAAGTATCATTTCATAATCATTTTCAGGTACATATGCACAACCTACGGAAATATAATCTTTATTACATTTTAGAGCTACTTGTCTATCTTTACTTCTAGTTCCTGTCCCATAACCTATGGAGAACAAAAAGTTTTTAATTTTCTCTTTTGTAATCTTTGTATTCATTATTTTTCGTTCCTCTCTTTCTCTTCGGATTTAATTATTTTGAACATATCATCAATATTACTCAATAATGGGTATCTAACTGTAGATGTAGACGTCTTTGCAAACTGCTTATTTACTAAATCAACATACATTGTATGTGTTCCATCGTCTCCTTGATAAAATCTTTGCCACTCTTCTTCTGTTAGAAGATTTTTAATATCAAGTTGTTCAATAGCCAAATTGTCAAAAGAAATAACACGGTATTCACTCATGATTTCTTTTAAATTGTTTTTTAGCCATTGAAGCTGTACATTTATAACACCGCTAGCCTTTTCTAACAATGTATGCCCTCTACCAAAATCTTTGTACCCCAATATTAATATCTTTGCATTCTTTTTAGCAAAATACTTAAAAACATCTCCTCCATGAATTCCTGCAATTAAATGCACTACCACATTTGTATTTTTTAATACCTCATCCCAAAATTCATCATCAAATGAACTAAAGGAAATGCCTAGTCCATATATTAGTTTATCAGACACAAGTTTATTAATCAAGTCAATATGATTAGCATATTCTTTTTGATGAACTGTAATACTAGGAATAACCCCTCTTTTCTTTAGTTTTTGTAAAAATGGAATTAAATCGGGATGACTAGTTACTGCACCTCCACCAATCGCCATTTCTGTTCCTGGACGAAGTTTATCAATAAACTCTGCATTCATAATATCTCCGTGTTTTCCAGTAGGTGTTGACTGTTCATGACACATAGGACACCCCATAGGACATTGATTAGTGATTTTACAATCCATAGACTCTGGGAAATCTGCGTCAAAAAAGTCTAAATCATTCTCTCGTATTTTAGTTCCATCGTTAAATATTGTTACTACATAATTACCATTTTGATATTGTGCTAATTTTTTCATAATTACAACCCTCTTTTCTTTCTAGTATTTACCAAACCATAATCTCTTTTCCAATTATTTATAGCACCAGTAGACACACCCAAGGTTTTCGCTACACGAGCTGTAGTGCCATATTCTTTTAATAAACTAGACAACTTGTCTTTTGAAGGTTTTGCAACACGTTTTTTATGACGACCATCAATATTATTAGATTTTGTAATTGCCGTCCTTTTATTTATAATTTGCTCAACCTCATCCTCTGTTAGAACCTTTAAATTATACTTTTCTCCCAAATGAGAAACGGTATCTAAAAGATTATTCTTAAATGTTTTTCGAGCTTCTCTACTTGACCATTTAGATTTATTTTCTTTATATGTTTTAGCAATAATATATTGATTTTTATATTCTCGTCTTCTTTTTTGATTTTCTACTATTGCTTTTGCAACATTTAATAATTGCTCATCACTCAAATTTCTTGTCTCTAAAATATGCAAAAAGTCCAAATTAATATTATTACATTTTTCGACATTTAAACCGCTTTGTTCCATTTGGTCATCTAAATAATCTAAAGTAGAAAATACCGCTTCGATAGATTTAAACAAACCAACCCCCTCTTGTAGTGTTTTCATATTTTTTCCTCCTTTTATATTTTTATTCCGTTACATATTCATAAAGAACGTTAATCATCATTTTCTTCTCTTTCTCTGTTCCTGTACCATTCATGACATTAAAGAAGGCTTGATACTCTTCTTTATCAAGTATTACCCAGCCACTAAACATTAAACCACAAGCTAAACAAGCCATTTTATCTAAATCATAATCTTCAAAATCTATTGTATTTGCTATGTCTTTTTTAATGTTTTTTAGCTTTTCATCATTTTTAAGTGTCATAATTATTTCACCTCTTTATTCTTACCAGTCATTACCATAATAACCAAAACTTACTACCTTTTCTCCTTTTGGAGTTTCTAATTCTTCATTAAACATTTCAAAGCGTTCACCTATGTAATCATCATACTCTTCGCATGTAAGTGGCAAACTTAATGTATCATCTTCGTTTTCAAGATATTCATCTATTTCTTCTTGGGTCACTTCCGATAAGTTTTCTTCGGTATAAAATTCTTTAATTTTTTCGAGCTTATCTTTCCAGCCATCAAACCCAATTGTTTTTCCCTTATAATTTAGAGTGTTGTTGCGGTTGTCAACATCAATTTTCTCATATAAAACTCTTTCTCTTAAAATTCTATCTCTCGTCTCTTTGCCTACAAATTCATTGTTATACGGAATGTAATATAACTCTCCATTTTCCCATTTTTTATATTCTTCTTCCATGCACATTGTAATACTGTGTGTACTAGAGCTATTTGTTTCAAATGTTCCTATTCTGATTGTTTTCATTATAATTATCCTCCTTTAATATCATATAGTTATCTGCAAACTTTTTTGCACTAATTCTTAAAACAGATAATGTTTTCTGTTTATTAACCACTTTCATTTTATTACCACCTTTCGCCCCTATATATACTCATTATAACATTATCGCCAAGTTCTTTTTGTTCAACTTGTGCATATTGTTCTACGTATTCTGCAATTGCATATTCATCATCAATGTCTTCATATTCTTCTTCCATTAATTCGTACATATCTGCAAAATGATTGCCGTTATAATCCACAGAGCCATCATCGTGTCGTACAATTTTTTTGTTAGGGTCGAGTGACTTTATACAATCTTCAATTAAGTCTAAAACAACCTCGTTATTTTGCCATTTACGATAATCATCTTTAGATAATATAATTAATGCGTGCGTACTACTGCTGTTGGTTTCAAATGTTCCTATTCTTACAGTTCTCATGCTTTTTAATCCCTCCCAAACTCTATTAGAGTATTTTCACTTAATACATCATCCAATAAATCATGGTGTTCAGTTACAAGGTCTTCAAGTAACCCTTCTAAACTTGTACATCGTATTTGATGATTTATATTTACTATCTCATCTAAGTCATTATGAGTATCTCCGTCTTCGTCAACGTAACTATGAACCTTATATGATTTTGGTAATACAACTTTTTTGTTAAATTTGGTCATCACATAATCTGCAATTCTTTGAAAGTCATAATCTCTTTCTACCTGCTCTTTTAAATCATCATAATCATACACGTTATATTTATATTTGTCTATAATTTGTGATACTAGATATGATACTTTTTCTTTTAGTGTTGATAAAACTGTGCAATCATCCGTATTAATAAAGTCAACCACTAAAGTAGAACTCGGAGATAAATATTTCTCCTTATATGTTTTTATAGCCAAAGAATGAGTAGAACTGCTATTTGTCTCAAAAGTTTCTTGTCTAATTGCCTTCATTATACCCTCTCCTTAACTAATACTGCTCCAACTGTAAATGTAGTTGTGTATGTTTTTAACGGTAATAATGTAACGTCGTATATGTATGAGTCAGTAATGTATGTACAATTATAAGTGTCTTTTTCTATTACCTCTATATCATTTTCGTGATTTTCTATTGTAAAGAAATCTACCAAGTCCACTTTCTTTACTTCTTTCCCTTTTAAATAATTTATAATCCATTCGTTTCTTTCCATATTTACCTCCATAATTTTAATTACCCTTTAAGAAAACATCATTTTCTTTTTCATATTCTTTTAATTTACTCCAAAAGTCTCCACCTTTTACGCTGTATTCTTCATCGTATTTATCCCAATACTCATTTTTGATACAACCGTTATCATCAAACCATTCTTTTGGTGGTCTTTCGCCTTTTTCATTGACATAATACTCATCATAATCATATTCAAACCCTATAGTTTTAATATTATAACCTCTATGTTCATCTCCGCCTACAGTAATGTATGACTTATTATTAAAAATAAACTTTTTTAAAAACTCATCATCTGTTAAAATTTTCTTTAGGAACCCATTAGTATCAAAACTCTCACAGTGGTCTACAAACGGATATGGTTTACTATAGCCACCTAACAAGATAAAACTAATATTTCCAAGGCTCGTCTTGCCATCACTGTCGATATATCTAAAAATATCATTTGGTTTAGGGTCGTCATCATATGGCTTGTACTCTACAAGTTGTTCAACATCTTTATAGATTTTATTAACCCTTTCCTTAAACTCATCAACAGTCTTTTGAGTGATACTTATATTTCTACCACCATCAGTCCATTCTTTAAAGTTTTTAACAACCATATAAGCATAAGCTAATTTCTCATCCCAATCATCAACTAACCTAGACTCCTGACGACCAAATTCATAATTGTGGTAAAGACTATCACTCATATTCCATGCTTCATTTGTTACTTTTTTCGGAACCACAATAGCATGAGTGGAGCTACTGTTTGTTTCAAAAGTTCCGCACCTAATAATTTTCACTGTTATAACCTACCTTTCCATACCATAAGGGCATACTTCATTTTCTATAATAATATCTTTATCAAAAATTATATCTTTAACTTTTTGTTTAAATTTATCTTTATTTTTTACGGACAATATCTCACTAATTCCTTTGTTTTCATCGTATGTAGTTTCATAAAAAGGAAACCAATTATTGTCTGGCATTACATAATTAATCATAGTACCTGTTTCTTCTAGCACCGCCTCTTTTAGCCAAATAAATAAATCAGTATTTGTTAATTTTTGAAATATTTCTTTGTTATACCCTGGTATATCACGTTTTTCATAGTCCCACATTTCATAGTATTCATCTTCGCAAACTGAAGCTATCATATTAACTATAAAACGTAATTTTTCTACTTCGGTACGTAACACATCACAAGCATATGTTTCATCATCACCGCCACAATCTCCAAATTCTGTTATATCAAATATTTTTCCAGTATTTTTTGTTAGATTTCTAGGTATGTTTTCCTCTCTTGGCTTTGTATACCTAGATATTGTAATAGTATGAGTGCTACTCGAATTTGTTTCAAATGTATTATTCCTAATAGTACGCATTTAAAACCCTCCATTTCTTTCCATATTTTCTAATAGCTGATTTCTTTCCGTCAAATCAGCAACTTGTTGTTTTAGAGACGCAATTTGAAGCTCCATAACTCCTCCATTTATCCAACGATTTAGATAAGACTCGTTAAACTTATTTTTATTAATTATAGATTGACCGAACAAATCACATGCACCACTAAGTAGTCGTTGCAATTGACATGCCTGCCATTGTTGTTCTTTATCATATGAGGGGTCTTGATATATAATGCCTTTATGTTCATCGTTATAATAGCAAACCATATCATAACTAATTTCCCTAATCATCTTTAGTATTTCTTTTAATGTTAAGCTACTAATAACATATTGTAGCACCTCTTCCATACGCTCCATGTTTAATTCATTAGAATAAAAGTTTTTTCTCTTTTCCATTATTTATGCCCCTTCCTAAAATCATAATAATTTTCAGAAACAGTTTTTTCAGTGTGCGACGACGTATGTACCCCCATTAAATCATTATCTATCGTTACACAACCGTATAATATAGTATCTAGCAACAAATCATCATCGTTAAATAAATCGACTAGCCATGATTTTAATTCTTCTACGTGGTCTATTTGAGCTTCAAATTTTTTAGGTTTCAACCATGTAATTTTAATTCCTAGCTTTTTCTTCAAAAGCTTATTAATTTTTCGCAAATATTTTTTGTGTTTTCTCCCATAAATCAAATAAGTTGCGGTATAAATATAGCTTAATACATTTTTCATGTCATGTAACACAACAAAGTCTATAATAAATTGCCCAACCCCCACAACAATATTATTTTCTGTTATAGGAAAAACGTCCGTAAACCTTTCGTTGGTTGTTATAGTCCCCATCTTACTTCGGGCGACTGTTATAGAATGAATAGAACTAGAATTGGTCTCAAAAGTGTTACTTCTTACGACGTGCATTCTTTTTCGTTGTACTTTCTTGTAATTCTAATATTTCTGCGTTTTTTTGTTCTAGTTCCTCTTCTAACGCTCTAACCTTTTGTTTTAAATCTGCAACCTCCCTCTTGTATTCTTTACTTTGATTGTAAGACTCTTTATATAAATCTTGATACTGCAAATATTTATCAAAACCCTCTCCTTTTTCTTCCAATATAGCAATATATTTATTAACCATATCATCATATTGTACTTTTAAATCGTCATATTCCCTTTTTATATTTTTTCTTTTCTTTTTTAACTGTTTATTCTCTTCTAATATAGTGTCTACTTCACTATCTTTTTTAAAAAACATAATAACCTTTCCTTTCTTATTTTAAAAGATTTTTTATTTCTTTTTCTGCGACCTCTTTTCTCTCTAACGTATCTTCAATTTCCGTTCCAAACCTACGATACCTATATTGAGAATTGAGTTCTTTTGCCTTTTTGTGTATCTCTGTCAAAAAGAACGGACGTTGTGTCTCTATTGATAATTTATTCCTATTATTATTAAATACTTTCTTTATCTCATAATCTTTACACAACCCCCTACGTACCAATCTTTTCTGTCTTAATAATTTTACCATTTTAACACATTGTTTTGGCGTCAAATCATTGTTCTCAATGTAATGCAATAAATCGCTTATTTCCTCGTCCACTTCCGACTGTAAATCAGAAATCTTATTCAAATAATCATCAAGTTCTTGTAATTGTTGTTCTACCCCTAATATTTGCATTGTAAGAGGGGTATAATTTGTTTGTTCTTGTTCCATAAAAACCTCCCTAGTCGTCTTCATTTTTATTGTAGATATGTAACATAGCCTTTTTTACATCTTCTTCATCTGCATGAGCATATCTATTTGTCGTATTTATACTAGAATGCCCTGCGACATCTCTAACCGTTTGAATAGGTACGCCCTCATTTAACATATTTGTAATAGCACCATGTCGTAATTTATGGGGAGACATCTCATTATACCAATAAAGCCCTATCTTTTCTGCGTAAAGTTTTAAACTTGCACTAAAGCTCTGTCTAGTTAACAAAGTCCCCTCATCACTAATAAATAATAGGTCTGTATCAACACCAGTTCTTTCTACAATCTGTTTACGTTTACCGTTTATAAACTCTCGACATATATTGATACAAAAAGGAGAGAAATAAACTGTTCTTTCTTTACGCCCTTTTCCTATGATTGTTTGTTCTCCTCTCATGATACCAGTACAAGTAATCTGCATCATTTCCGAAAATCGCAAACCCTCTTCCATAATAACTGCAACACCAGCTCTGACACGTTGATTAGTAATTACCTCTAACATCTGCATAATAATGTCTCTACTAGCATATTTAGTTTCTTTATAGGGAGCTTTAGCATTTGGAATATCAAGAATATCTATATCTATCTTTTCTTTCCTTTGTTTACGTAAATATTTGAAAAGTTCCTTAATTGCACTTAATTTATTATTTCTCGTTGTTTCCCCGTTGCCATTATCTGCCAAGATAGAAAGCCAATCTTGAACACAATCTGCACTTGTAGAAATTAATTGCTCGTATGTAGATATTTTCATATCGTCGCAAAAAGAATTAATTTTTTGAATATACCAATCAACAGTAGAACTTGTCTTTCCCTCAATATTTATTTTATAATTTTTAAAATCTTTAAGTAATCTCTCTATGTTCATTATTTAACCTCCTATCTTCAATAACATCTTACTACAATATTTTATTTATGTCAATACCCAAATTTTTCCAATTCTTTCAAGTTCAATTTGTATAAGGGGTATTTACAGAACCCACTTGTCCTAAAAACACCCATTGGCTCTCCCAAGTTATATTGCTTAAATATATCAACTACCCACGGACAATTATTTGTATCTAAATATGCCATGTCTTTTGGTAATACCTCGTCAAAATTAACAGTAACAACTGCAAATGGCGATGTAATACCACCATCTAAACACAAAAATTCAACTGCCGTATTATTATTAATACTGTATTTATTTACTCTAATATCTACAATCTCATAACCTCTAATTTTCATTTTTCTTCCTCCTTAATAGATAATTTATAAAATGTACCGTCGAATTCCACACTCAATTCTTTATCGAACAAATTTTCGATAGCGTCAACTTGTTCTTGAAAAAATACGACCGTACTACCTCGATTTTTTAATTCCGATATAGCGTCTTTTACAACGTTTTTAAAATATGTATTTTCCTCAAAAATTTCTTTCATTCGTTATCTTGCTCCTTTAACTTCATACACGACTTATCTTTTTCCTTTAAATATGTATATAATTCATTCCAGTCGTCTACCTCTTTTTGTGAACAATTATTTCCCATAATAGCAAATTCTTCTAATAACAAATATATACTATCTATTCTTAATTCGTCATTTATATAATCATCTATGGCGTCAGTTATTATGGTACAACCACTATCAATATTAACCTCTTTACTTATCATAGACACCAACATATCAGTTATTATATTACGACCTATAATACTATAATGCGTTATAATATCATTAACTAAACACGCATTATCTTTTTCATTATAGTCATCATCGTCTTTAATATAACCTTGATTAATTAATCGAATTTCCTTGTCTAATTCTGCATTGCTCCATTCTTTTAGCTCTTTTAAATAATGCTTTATCAACTCTTCCGTCGTTTTCCTTTCCATAAAAACCTCCTCTACTTTAAAATATAATTTTGTTTATTTCTAATAGTGCCATTAATAATTGCACCAATAACTGTATGACTCACGCCATATTTTTCTGCTAACTTTCGATAACTGATTTTCGTTGTAGGGCTATATTTTTTAATCTTCTTTTCTTTATAATCATGATAAACCCTTTTTATTTCTTCTGTCTGTTCGTCCGTCAGTTTAGCAAACCCATTGTATTCTCCTTGTCTAGTATATTTATTACTAACTGCTTTTAAATTAGATAGCTCGCAATTCAAACTATTGCCGTCTATATGCTTAACAATAACATTACTATCGTCAAAATTAAAGTCTCTTTGATGAAACGCATAGTAGACAAATCTGCCATACGATACACTTTGCGACATTTGTTTATCTGCTCTTTTTACCTTTATTTGTTTATTCTTTAACATCTTTCTGTTTTGTAAACCATATATAGTGCCGTCTTCTAGCACCGTGTACCCCCATAATTTAGCTTTTCTCAAGTAGTTTCTCTCTCCTTTCTATATATGATTGTATATTATCTGCACCCAATATAAATATTAATGCAAACTCTAAAATAATGCTTTCTTTATTTCGTTGATAAAACTTCACTGTCTTTTTAGTATTATTAATTTTGTAACCCCCAATTTTTTTCTGTGCTTTAGCAAGTGCAAGAATTAAAGGAATGTCTTTACACATAGCCCTAAATTCAAGCTTGCCATATTTTTTAATAAAATCGGCGTTACTCATTATTTCCTCTCTTTCTTATCAAAAATCTTAAAAATGCCACCTAACGACCACATTAAAAGTAAATTTAACATTGTTCTTCTTCCTCCAAACTTTTATTAATATTTTTCAATTCTTCTTTCAAGTTAGATAACTCAAACTCATATAATCTTATCTCGTTTTCTATCTCAATTTTTCTTCTACCTAATTCAATCGAACCTTTTTCCATTTTTGGAAAGCCGTCTCTTAAATACCTATCTAATGTAGGACGTGATATTCCCATTTTTTTTGCTAATTCTTTTTTTGTCAATTTATCACTATAAGTCATTTTACAACCTCCTATAACACTTCTAATTCTTGTAAATAATATTCTCTTCTATTTAGCGAACCCTCATAATCGTTATCAAAATATACACCAATATAATTGTCTCCACATTCAATGCTCACATCTACTAGTTGTTCCTGTTCCTGTTTATAAATCTCTTTTAATTTTTCAATTGCTTGCTTTTTTGTCATTAAACCATAATTTTGCACAATAACAGGACTATCACTATTTACATCTGTATCGACACATACAATAGTGCAATTTTTTAATTGTCCGTCGTTAAAACATAGATTGATTTCGTCTAACAAATCATCTTTATCTATACAAGCAACACTACTGCCATACCTATCAAACGACTCTTCGTCAATAATATATTTTAAATCATTTGTGTTATATAAAACATTGTGTTCTAAATCTGCTACAACATATCTATTCATTTTCTAATTCCTCCTCTAATTCTTTTAATTCCTTTTCTAAAGCCCAAATCTCTCTTTCACTACCTATACTACAACAAACTTCTTCTCTTTTGTTACAGTATTTTATCTGCTTTTTAATTTCATTAATTCTTTTCTTTATTTCTTTTTTATTTGCCACTTTTATTTACCTCCTCTTTATTCAACCTCAAAGTTAATTTCTTCTTCTTTTAATTCTTCAATAACACTATCATCACTAGAACCTAAATAATATACCACATTGCTTTTTATTACATCTAAAGCACGGTCTATCTCTCCTAGTAAATCTTCATAAGTTTCGCCTTTTATAATAATAGTTTTGTCTTCCATTAAATTCATTTCAAAAGTTTTCATTATATTACCTCCTTAATAATGACATATTTTTGATGGTAGTGGTCTATCAAGTTCCATTAATCTTAAAATCATATTATCAATTCCGTCTATATTTTCTTTATCTTTAATAGTTTCTATATATTTACCACCTCTATAAATTTTATTTCCAACTACATAATGATATTCTTGTTCGTCGTATGGGTGTGAAGAAGTAATTTGCAATCTGCCGTCTTCTCTAAAAGTTGTGTTATATCTTCTATAACTATACATATTAACTACTACAAAATCTAAATTGCCACTATCGTCCCAAACTTCTACCTCGGGTAGCACCGACAAACCATTCTCTTCTTGTTTTATTGTAGCACAAATAGTCTTAAAATTTAAGTCTATTACACCTCTTGTGTCCCTTAAATCGTTTGTTATATCATATTTAGGGTTGTCATAAATCAATTCTACTAATGAATTAATATCTTTTACACCATTAATAGTAGTTCTTAATTCTTTATAGTCTTCTAAACCTTTATAAACTTTAATCATGCTTAATCACTTCTCCTTTCCATGTAACTGCACCGTCTTGTGATATAAAATTATATCTAACATAATCTTCTAAACACTCATATAAACCTTTAGCGTTGTTATTATAGTCGCTTTTGTTAAAGTCGTCTACAACTCGTTTACAGAAATCGTATGCCGTATCTGTTTCATAAGGAATAAACTCAGTAATTAAATCTCTACCAAGAACAAATACTGCGTAATAATATTCGTCTTCACTTAACTCTTGACGTTCTACATTGTTGTCGACTCTTTCAACTTTAAAATCTGTAATGTATTTCCTAACCTCTTCTTCTAACTCTATACTTTCTTTTTCAAAAGTGTCTTCAAGCCCCTCGTAACTAATAATATCTTCCTCCATTTGTCTACATAACCCTGCACCTTTGTCATATATTAGGTCATAAAGTATTTCTTCTCTAAAAGCCGTTTGAAACTCTTCGTCGGTTATAGTTTTATTTTCTATATAATTAGATTTTCTAACACTATTAATATTCCAATACAACTCCGTTTCCGTAATACTCCAAGTAACAGTATACTTATATATTTTTTCCACTAATTCTTTTAATTCGTTCATTTTCTTTCCTCCTCTTTACACTTATATTATATCATATAATTTGCTCCAAAGAGGGGTTAATTAAATCTTTTAGATATTTAATATACTCTAACAATTCTTTAATAGTCCACCCCTCAAAGTTTTTATCTTGATATTCATTAATATCGCTCACGACTTCGTCGTATTCAGAACATAAGTAGTCGCCCATAATAAGTGGGTATACTTCGTCTGCTATTTTTCTAACATCGTCTTGCAACTTAATAATTTTGTTTATCAAATGTCTTCTAATCACAGTCCACATCTCCTAGTAAATATTCTTCGTCGTCATACCAATAATAATCAATATCTCCACAAGTAACAACATCTATACTATCAACGTTGCCATTTTTTTCGTATACATCATAATCTCCGTCAACACAACCACTAATATAAAGTTCATTACCTAATATTTCTTTATCAATTTTCAACCCCTCTTTGTTTAGAGTTTTATAAAAACCGTAATAAATATCAGAGATTTCTTCAAGGACGTTGTCTAATTTATCTATGTTAGTCTCCATTTGCCCACTGCAATGGTCATAACAACCATTTTCTCTAATATCTCGTAAATATTCATAACTCTTTTTTAATTGTGCTAATATTTCTCTATCTGTCATTTTCTTCCACCTCTACTTTCTCTAAAATAATTGTATAAAACTCGGAAAACTCGTCAAGTCCACCATTATACATTTCACAAACCCTAATAATGTTTTTATTATCTAACGTACTAGTGTCGACATCTTGCTTAAACCAGTCGGTATTATTTCCTGTTTCTGTTATAGTGTCTTCCACCAATTTATCAAAAGCAAGAACGCCATTTTCTTCACTGTTATATACCGATACAATCTTTGTATTAAGTTCTAATTCTATAAGATTTTTACAACTATCGTCATAACTTTCGTATAATATATACATAATTATTCCTCCTCAATCATATCGTCTGTAATCTCAATACAATTATTATCTTCGTCAATTATATTATGTCCGTTAAATGCTAGAACGTACCACTCTTCGCCCTCGTGTTTACAATTAGGACAAACCCATGGGAAATATGCCATTTCTCCCTCTAATTGTATTGTATTATATTCTAAATCTTCGTTGCCACAAAACGGACAAACACCTGCTTGATTACTTTTAAACTTCATTATCTTTTCCTCCTTTACTATTTCTAAAATATATTCCTCTACTCGGTCTAATATGCTCCACCAAATCTCCTCTATCTCTTCTTCTTGTAGCTCATTAAATGGTGTCTTCCAACTTTTCAACATTAATTCATTGTAAGCCTTTTCATGTCCTAGTGTATTTAATATTGTATCTGCTATATCGCTTGCCATATATATAAAATTAGGCTCTCTATGTAAAATATCATTATAAGTAATATCACTTTTCAAAATTATTTCTTTATATTGTTTCTCTAAAATATCACTTATCATTTTTTATCTTTCCTCCTTTGTCAATTCGTCTACTAACTCATTGGAATTGTCAATTCGTCTAATTTGTCTACTAACTCATTAAAATTGTCAATTCCCACTAATTCATTTACGTCGTTAAGTAATGCTATAAGTTTACTATAACTTTTTTCTGCATTGTCTGTCATATATTGATATTCTGTTTCTCCACAACAAGTTCCATAGGCTTTAGGTTTTTTTAAAAACATATTTCCTTTTAACCCACAGTATTCTTGCATGATTTGTTCTAAACTTTTCACTATATGCCACGCTCCTCTCTTCGTTTTTGTGCGTTTTGATACGCCATAATTTCCTTGTTACTTCTTGCATACATCTTATTGTTTTCTCTTTTCTTTGCTATTCTATCTTTTGTCTTCCTGTTAATTCTTTCTCTGTCATTTATTAATCTTTCATTCATATCGTGTAATTTGAAATATAAACTTAATGGCTTTTCTTTGCTCCATAAATAATTTTCTATTTCTAATAACAACTCTAAATCTGCTTTACTGATATACACAACAGTTCAACCTCCTTAAAATAATGGTATTTCTCTGTCTTCGTCTTCATTTTCTTCTTCTTTATAAAGCTCATGATTGACATACCATTCAATAGTATCTGTAATAACTCTATTTAACTCATTATCACACATTACCTCGTCAACAATGTTTTCTGCAATTTTATCAATCTCTTCGTCGCTTAACTTGATGTAGTCTTCATTTTCTGTGTTATTAATAAACTCACAAATCTCTTCCATAAAAAACTCTCTCATTCTTATTCTCCTCCATTTCCATTTTTTAAAAATTCTACTAAATTATCTACATCTTTGTTTTCTACAAACTCAAAACCAACAAATGCACAAACCTCACAAATGTAGATATGGCTACCTTTATATTCGTGATGTTTTAATGTCGTCTCTTCACACATAGGACAAACCATTTCACAGTCTTCTGTATTTAGAAAGCTTATAATTTCTTCAATCAGTTTATCACATCTCACATCTTCGTGCATTTCTTCCATTTCATTAAACACATCTTGTAGATAACCTAATGCCATTTTAACAAACTTTGTATCTTTAGATTTGTTATTGATTTCCTCTAATAAAACATCTCTCGTTCTCTCTAAAGTATTAATGTCTTCATACTTATATTTCATTGTTATACCTCCTAATCTTTCTTATTTAATTCGTCTAGTGCTTTGCTAAACATATATTCTAATAATTGTAATGCACTTAATACACTGTCGTACGTGTTAAACTTGCCACTAAACAACTCTTTGTTCTTAAGTGTAATTGTTAAACAATAGTTATTCGCTCCTTTATTTACATAAGTTAATTTCCATTTCTTGTTTTTTAGAACGCCGTCGTTCAACAACTCTACTTTTTCTTTAATAACTTTCAATTTTTCATTTGGCGTCATAATGTATTACCTCCTCTTTACACTTATATTATATCATATAATTATGGGTAGAAAGGGGTAAATTTTAACCCCTTACATTATTTTCTGTTAGTTTTGATAAAGAATGCTCGTCGTTGGTAGTTGTATAAAACCACGCCTGTTTTTCTTCGTCGTATACATAAATGTATTCGATAAATAAAGTCTCAACATTCTCAAGATATTCTTTTAAAGATTTCCATACTCTTTTATCTGCGTTGTCTTCTCCTCTATCTCTTTTATATGCTATTGTAACACCCTCTTGTGGGTTATCGTATGTATGCTCTTTAGTAGGCTCTACCTCTTTATTAAGAGATGAAATATCTCCAAGGTCAATTAATTTATTGATTTTATCTGTATCTTGATAATATTTTAATAAGATTTTACCATTATGAGATAAGTAACCGTCCCAATGACAATAAACACTCTCAACTGTACCATTCTTTCTTTTAATTGCTATATTGCTCCTTGTACTCATTTTTTTTACCCTCCTTATTTTATCATAGTCTTTCTTACTATATCTAATACTTCTTCTTGTGTAGGAATGTCTGTTAATTCATAGTATAAAGATTGAATACTATATGATACTTTACTACAAATATCAAACAGTTCTCCCTCGTTGTAGTTTTTAATGTTTACAATAACATTATATTTTGCAATTTCTTCGTTATTCATGTTAAACAATATGATTGTTAAACCTTGCTCTATATCTTTTACTGCAATACCTTTTAAAGGCTCTTTTGTGTACTCTTCTTCTTCGATGTCTTCTTCCTCTTCTTCACTAACCATATTCTCTAGGATTTCAATAACATTTTCTACACTAGACACCCAGTCCTCAAAGTCTGTTATACTGTCTCTAATAGTAAAATGATTTCTATATTCCTCGTCTTGTCTATAAATATCAATTTCCTCGTCGATGTCAAATGACTGTATAAAGTCCTTTAATAATGCAATTAATGGCTTTTCAGTGTCCTTTGGTAGATTGATAATCATATCTACCCCTCCGTCAGTCCATGACTCTAAATCATAACCTTGCTTGTCCTCGATAACATTAAATGTATCAAGTAACACTTCCATTTCTGTTTCTGTAATTTTCATTTCTCTTTTCTCCTTTTCTTTTTTTTTACAATTATATTATACCATACATTTTGCTCTAAAGAGGGGTTAATTTTCGTCCCTAACTAATGCCCCTCTAATTTCATTAATATCATTATCATATAATGTAGGCTCAAATAAATCTGATAGGACGTTGTCGATATACCCACTTGCTAATGTAGGTATGTCTTCTCCCTCATATCGTAAAGAACTACTATCTCCTGCCATAATGTCATACACCATTTCGTATAACACTAATTCTAGCTCTTTAGTAATTCCATTCTTACCACAACCCATATCTTTTAATTCTTTTATCTTTTGTTCTATATCTGTAATTTTCATGTTTACACCTCCTTAAAAATTACAACTTAAACCTCTTGCCTTTGCAAATGCTTGTAAAGACTCTGTTTCATTCTTTGTAGGTCTTCTATTATGCAAACCTCTAACTTGTACGATTGTATTATGTCTAATTTCTAATGTAACAAGACTCTCTTCCACATCTTTACGCAAGAATAAAATTAAACATTCTCCGTCAATTACACGCTTAATATAGCTTGCAACACAATGATTAAGTGCGTCTCCCTCTTTCTTTAAATCAGTAGATGTTTTTGGTGCAATGACACTATATTCCTTGCTCTTATAAGGCTTAAAATCTTTATATCTTGATTGAAACATTTCTTCTTGTTCTTTTTCCACCTTAACTTTGTGATTTCTACTAGTAATATCGTGTGTTTGTTTTAAATAACTAGAATAAAGTGTAGGCTTAATATTATCTGTATAACACATACGTAAATAATCACTCAATTCTTGAATAAAATCATTTACACTGCTATAACCTTGATTGATTGTTTCGTTAACAACATAATTTATAAACTTACCAAGTGAATAATATTCTCTAAATGCCTGTATTTCTGTGTAATTTCTTAACAACATATCTAATAAAGTATAGTTGCCATAATAACTGCCATAACGAATATTATAAAACTGTAAATCTTCGTCATAATGTTCTAATTCGTCTATTAAATCTAACCACTCTTTCTCTGTTTTGTTAATGCCGAACCTTTCATTATATGTTCCGTTAATATATGCTCTATTAAGGAATACAGTTTTTATAGTACCACGTTCAATTGCCGTATTGTACGTCTCTTGTGATATACCAATAATTTTATAAACGGGTAGTGATTGGTCTACGTTCATATCTAATAATTTTTCCATAATTTCAATAGGAGCTGTCTTAATAATAATTTCAAACGATTTGTTTCCTAAATTGTTATCTCTTAAATCATATAATGAACGGTTAATTTTTAAATCTACACCGTAAAAGTTGTTAATAAATTCGTTATCAAATATCTGTCTTAATGGGTATAAATCTGTATATTTTACCTCGTCCTCTACAACATTATTTGTTTCTACATCAAGATACACGGCTTTAGTGTCCATAAAACTAATAACAGTCTCTCCTAGTAATTTTGTAGTTATTTTACTATTATCTCTTGCCACTCTTACCTCATAAGTCTTTGTAATAATACTAGCAAGCTCGTAACTATAACCAACAACTACACTTACATTTTCTTTTTTGCTATCTATGGAATAACATTGTATATTTTGCTCCTCTTCGGTTTCTAATGGTAAACCAGTTAATAAATCAAAATGAACTGTATATGCTTTTCCGTTATATCTAATTACATTTTTTGCAGAAACGGGCGTAAAATTTCCCTTATAAAACTTATCTAACTCTTGATGTAACTCTAACCCCTTTTCTTCTATCTCTTTTTGTAATTTATTTATTTCCTTTTTGATATTATTAATTTTTGTCTCTGTACTCATATCTGTGTTAATTAGTTTTGTTAAGTCATGCTCTTGACTCTTGTAATATAGTGCAACATAATTCTTATTTTCCATTTTTATTTACCTCCTCTATACTAAATACTGTTCCTTTACATTTCGGACAAGCGTAACCACCATTTAATAGACCGTGTTTTTTATATTTTGATAATCTATAACAATGAAAGACTTTGCCACATTTTTCGCACGTTATAGCGTATTTCCAACCTCTATCAACCCCCACAACACTTTTTGTTCGTGTTATAGAATAACTAGTGTTATTGCTTATCTTATTTGCATAATATTCCCACTTATAATCATGTCCTCTCGTATCTTTGAAAGTATGTAATATCTCATGAATAAGTGTATCTATCATTTCATGGTCGCCACATTGAAATAAATGTTTACTAACCTCAATTATACAACCATTACCTACATATTTACAACACCCATGTCTTCTTTTAGCTCGTGGGCTAATACTGACACTAAATACAGGTCTCATTAAACTTTCAACCTTGTCCGTGCCAATAACATCTTTAACTGTCTTTAAAGCTATTTGATAATTATTTTTTAATCTTTCTTGTTCTGTCATAACTGTACTTCCTCCTCTTTACAGTATTATTATATCACATACTTTCTTCTAAAAGGGGGTAAAATTAATAATTTAACTCACAAAAACCAAGTAATTCGTTTTCTTTATCAATTTCTTCCCCTAAATATTTTGTATAGATTTCTTCTTTACTGCTATCAAGATAAATATGGGTATCTAAATAGTTAATATATTCTTCTATGTCTTCGTTCGTATCTAAACTCTCCAATTCCTCCTTTTTCTTCCATAAAAGAGTCAATTCTTCACTTTTTTCAAATGAAATATGCCCATTTTTCTCGTCGCTTTCAATTTCTAACATCTTAATTTCGTTTTCAGTCTCTTCTATCATAGCGTCAATCTTTTCTTGTAGATTGACTTTATATTGATATATACAACAATAAATTATATTAGAAAAAGTCATTTCCATGTCGAACTCTTTTAGTAAATCTTTAATATCAGAAAAATCATACTCGCACTTTTCTATCATTTCCAAATCTAAAGTGCCACAATCTAACAATACACTAACATTAAACATCTTTTTCTACCTCCTTGTATTCAATGTACCAACTGTCATTTTCAAAATATTTGTCGCAACCACTACCAATAATATCTTCATTATATAGTGTCCTGTAACATCTATTTTGCTCTGCCAACTCATTCTTTTCTTCTTCTAGGTCATTTATATATATAATAACCCAATAACAAGATACAATTACTAAACCCATTAATAAAGCACATAATATACTAACATATATCTGCATTTTTCTTGCCATTTCTTTTAATTCCATAGTTTACTCTCCCTCGTTATCACTAAACATATCTAAATAGTCTAAAGCTTGAAAATTACCCCAACCAGTTAACTCTCTTACTGTATCATAATAATCAAAGTCTTTATCTAATTTCGCCAACCTATCAAGGGCGTTCATTAAACCATTTTCTAGTTGTTTAGTATATTCTAACCCCATTTCGTGGGCGATTTCCATTTCGGTATCATTTCCTACTTGGTCTATGATGTCTAACGGTGCTATAATGTCGTTAAAACATTTTTGCATTGCTTTTTCTCTTACTTTAAATACCGTACCTCCTGTATCAATTACGATATAATAGTTTTCTTGCTCCATATCTACTTACCTCCTTTTGATAACTTTTCTAATCTTTCAGTATCATGTAATATATTTCTCCATAACACTTTTTCTTTTGTTTTTTTAGTGTCTACGATGTCAATATAATCGTTTACGGCGTTTGTTATGTCGTTGCTACTTAATAGGTCTAAATAAGACTTTTTTCCGTTGTCTTCCTCAATAATCATTATACCCTTTTTGTTTCCGTAACCGTTGTCGTGATGTTTATTAAAAAGAATAACATCACTTTTTACTGTAACCTGTTTTATCATTATTTAACCTCCTTAAAATGTTCTTCTTAAACCTTGTGTGTTCTCAATTCCGATAGAACCGATTTCACTACACTCTGTATATGTTTTGTTCCATACATAGGCGAACAATTGTTTGTTCTCTAAATCTTCTCTATCACTTTGCCACTCTTCTTTATGGCTACTAACATAAAGCATACTAAATAAATTGCCAAACGCACTGCTCGTATATATTATATGATACACATAAGCATTGTAATTAGTTTCAAACTCGTTAATTGCGTCTAACACATCAACCTCTGTATCATTTATAGCTCTTGTTGCCGTTCTATCACTAATATATAAATCTCTACTATATTTCTCGTCTAAACCTAATAATTTGATACGTATTTTTCCCTCTTCAATCTGCTCTTGTGTAGGCTTATATTCTCTTGTAGGAATAGCTTTAATTTCTACATCTCTATCTATTGCCTTTGCTATACAAAATGCCTTTTTATATGTCATTTTTGTTAACATTGTTTTACTAGGATATGTAGTATAATAAAAGCTACCTTTTATTCCTTTTGGCTTGATATAACCATAAGTTTTGCTATATAAATAATATTCTCCCTCAATTTTTTCTTCCAAAAACTTAATAAATACTTGATAATACTCTTCTAGGTATTCTCTTGCCTTTCTTGACGACTCGATGTACTCTTCCGTGTTATAATATGTTTTAGTCTTTCCGTCTTTGCTCTCCCAGTCTAAAGTATAATCTCCGTTCTTTAATTCAGTTTCTGTTATAGGCGTCCAACAACTACTTAAAGACTCGCCTAAACAATAAATTGTATAATTTACACTAGACAAATGATACAAAGAATAATCGTTGCCATATTTTTTAAACATAACCTCTTGTGCCTTATAATAAGCATAATTCCAGTCATAACAACTGTCATTAAGCACTAAACCACCACCGTTAATGCCACGCATAAGTTGTAATTCTTTCTCGTGATAATCGGTGCTACTTTGCATAAACTCCCACCTATAATATGTCGATGGCGTTACATTACTACAAGCACTAGTAATAAATATCTTGCCCTCTTTTGGCTTTCTAACAATACTTTTTACCCTTTCAACACTCATAACTATATCTCCTTTCTTTTTCTATTTTCTATTGCTTTATTATGTGCTAAAATTTCTTTTTTACTTCTATCGTTCATTTTATTAATTTTTCTTCTTTTATTTTTATATTCAACTTGTTTATCAATATTTTGTTTGTGTGTTATAATAAGTTGCTCTATAATATTATTAAATTGCATATAGTCGTCATAAGTAATTTTTGTTATGTCTCCATTAAACCATTTAACTTTTACCACCTTGTCTTTATTTTTTCCAAAGATTTCTTTGCTATATTTCATTATTAAGTTTTCCATTTTTATTAGTGTATTTATTTTTTCTTTACTAAAATATAATTGTCTTGCCATATTATTCCACCTCAATTAAACTATTATATGTTACGCCCTCACAATCTGTATAGACGTTTTTTTTCACTGTGCATTTTGTATCAAAAAACCTCTTTTGGTCTTCGTATATTTCCAAAGCTCTTTCTTTTCCTAGCTTGTCGGCGTACTCGTCAAAATAAGGTCTGCCATAGTATTCACTAACCATGTTAATATCACGGCTTGTCATAACATCAGTGCCATAAACTAGACAACACATAATTAGCTCTCTAAAATCTAATTCTTCTAGTTTTAATTCTTGTTCTTTTGTTAATGTTTTGTAACAGTTTAGAAAGTCTCTTTGCTCTTTTATCTCCTTACTATTCATTATTTTTCCTCCTTAATAGCTTTACTTTGCATATACTCATTACTATTTCCAGTAACAATGCTAACAAGTCCTAAATCTCTCAAGAATTGCTCTCTATTCAAAGAGTAGATGTCGTAAATACTGCCCTCAAGTAGTCCATTTTCAAAACTAGCATTTATATAATTTAATTTTAAAATTGCGTCGTATCTGTCCTGTAATTCTTTAGGAATAAACGGCTCTAAATATTCTAAAGCTAGTAAATCTCCCTCGTTGTATAATTTATTAAACTTTTCAATGTCAAACATCATATTATTCAACCTCCTCAACAATACTTTCTAATATCTTTTTTACGTCGTCTGTTATGTAAATGTTATTTCCTAAATACCATTTTTCGCCGTTGTTATGGTCTTTGTTCTCTTCCATTAGTGCCATGCTATCTAGTATACATCTTGATAGGTCTTTTACTAACCCTAACAATTCTAAATTGTCGTTATTATCAATAATTTCCTCAAAATTAATCATTTTACAATTTCTCCCTTTCTTTTTACAATTTTATTATACCATACAACTTGCCGTAAAAAGGGGTTAATTTTCTATGATGTCTGTAATTCTATCACAATCAACCCTCTTGTATTCTCCTGTTTTCATGTCTCGTAAAACTACCTGTGTTTTTTCCGTTTTGAAATAATCTGCCTTGTCGATTGTCATTATTAAATACAATGTAGAATAATCATTATCAATATAACAAGCGTTTCCAATTTCTAACATATTTTTCCACCCTTTCTTTTAGTCGTTCCACTTGACAAATACAAATAGTTTTTCCCCTCTATAAACGGCGTATCTACCCTCTAAAGTTTTAACTACATTTTTACCACAATCAGAGCTGTATATATTAAATCTACCCTCAATAGTTGTTAGAAAGTCTACTGCCTCGATATGTTTATCTTGATTGATAATATATACAAGATTAATACCGTCTCCATATAAATTAGGTATATTGTATCTAAAATTGCTCGTACCAACTGCTAAACTACCCATATCGCTTGTTGTTATAAAAGTTTCGTCTGCTTTGCTTTCTAAATAGTCATACACTAAAGCATTGTATGTAGCTTTATTTTCCTTTGCAAGTTGCCAATAACCTTGATTGTTAGAAAGTCTTCCGTCGTCAAAGACTTTTCTTTTAAACTCGTTAACATCTCTTGACTCTTGCCAATAGTCCTCAATAATTTTTACACTACCTTTGTAGTCATACATACTTTCGTTGTGTAAACATTTTTTAGTAAAATCTTTCATTTCGTCTGTTTCCCAAAACTTTTTCCATTCCATGTAAATCAACTCTCCTATCTTTCTAGTCAAAGCTCCTGTTATGTATTCTTTCTTTAATTTCTTGTAGGTCTTCTACATATTCTCTTTCTGCCCATTTTTCAAGTGCAATTTTCTTTTCTTTTGGCGTAAATCTTGCGATGTCGTTCATTTCCTTATACTGTGCTAAAAAGCTCTTTTGGTCGTCTGTTAACAACTTTTCTATTAAACCAAACATACAAGATTGATAGCGATACATTTCCCACGTTCTGTTATAGTAACGTACTTTGTTTTCTCCTAGCTCTACAATGTCGTTAGATAGTAGAACGCTCCTATGTCCCCAAGCTCTGCTAGTCTCCCAACTTTCATTTACAATACTGTAATTCTTTCCGTTTTTAGTAGTAATTTTTACAATTTCCATTTTTCTATTCTCCTTTCCTTGTTACGTCTGTTATCTTTACTATTTTTTCTGCTCCTCTTTTTCCTAGCATTTCCTCCTCTTTACAGTTATATTATAACATACGTTTTGCCCTAAAGAGGGGTAAATTAGCTTTCTAGGAAAAATATAACATCTAATGTATCTGTAAAGTTTTGTTTATTCATTTCTTTTGTTAATTCCTCATAAGCTACTGGGTCTTCCTCTTTTAGCTCTTCTACTTGTGCTAAAAGTCTCCCATAAAAACCTTGACTAGGTGCAAGTGTCTTAATTGTTTCTAAAAATAATTCCATTTCTTTCTACCTCCTTTGCTAAATCTTTCCGTTCTTTCTTTTTAATTCTGTTATAAAGTCCAAAAGCTCGTCTGTTATACATACTGCCGTATTCTGTACTGTTCCGTCCTTATAAAGATATTCTGCACGTAAGAACACGTTATTACTGTTTTTATTGTAAATGATTATAGTTTTTTCTCCAGTCATTCCTAGAATTGATTGACTATACATAAAGACGCTTTCGTAAATTGTTCTTTGTTTATCTTCTTTTATCTTTCTTATTTCCATTTTATTTTCTCCTTTATTAGTAACAATATCTTCTAGGGTTGCTATTAAATAGCTTTTTCTTGTCTTCTGTTAATCTATAATCAATTGCCATATAGCAAGCTAAATAATCTTGATAAGCAAGTAATACATAGCTTTTAGCGTCTGTTATAATGTCGGCTTTCTTGCGTGTTAAACGGTCAAAGTAAATTGTTTCCTCGTCTTTCTCGCCAAAGTTAATAATTAATTTCCAGTTTTTCATGTTTATTTCCTCCCTTTTTCAAAACCTTATATTCCTTGATTTCTTTCCGTCTAAACTCAAAACGTTATAGTGGGTGATTTCTTTCCGTCCAAGGTCAAGTTTTAAACCTTGAAAACCCCACTAGAAGAGTTAGGCTCGGTCGCCATAAAAAGTTAGGCTCGGTCGCCATGTAAACTAGGCTTAATCGCCATGTAAACTAGGCTTGGTCGCCGTGTAACTCAACTAGTGCCGTTCTTATTTCGTCAAGGTCAACCTCGGAAAAGTCCACCTCGTCCCCATAATGAAAATCTTGTAATTCCATGTAAAGCTCGTTATCTGTTAAGTCTTCTAGGTTATCAGTGTTTTTTACTATTCTATCAATTTTTTTGTAATTTCCCTCGTCATTTTCTAACCATAGCATAACTAACCATGTATCAACATTTTTCCAACCGTTCATACTATCTAACCTCCTTTTTATAGTGTGCCATGAATTGGTCTACATTGTATTCCTTTAAACTTGTAGTGCCGTTCATAAGTTGTGCCGTTTTTTGGTCATACATTGTCATGTTAACGTCAAGTCCTAGCTTGTCAATGTTTTTGTAACACTCTTCTATTTTTTTGATATTTTCTTTGATTTCCTCTGTCAACTTGTTAATTTCTATAAAGTTTTTCTTGATTTCGTTCATTTTATAATCTCTCCTTTTCTTAACTATATTATATCATACGTACCCCCTCTAAAAAGGGGTAAGTTTTTCTTTTTTTTTGGCTCTTTTTCTTCCTTTTCTTAACTATATTATATCATATACACCCCCTCTAAAAAGGGGTAAATTTTCACTTGTGCCTTATTGAAAAAGTCGCCGTTCTTTTTAAAATTTCGTGTTATGGTCGCCGTTCTTTTTCGGCTCGCCTGTTATGGAAAAGTTGCCGTTCTTTCTCGGCTCGCCTGTTATAGTCGCCACCTGTTAACCTCGAACGTCTGTTTTAGCGAACGTCTGTTCTCACGAACGTTTGTTTTGGCGAACGTCTGTTCTAGTCTTCTCTTTATTCCCACGGCGTCAACCTCCTTTATTAATTCCAACTATATTATACCATACACGCCCCCTTTAAAAGTGGGTAAAAAGTCAACCTTATTATATATAAGGCTTGACGCCTTAGAAAAAACTTTTTTACTTTTTTTACAAAAACGCTTGCAATTTTACAAAAAAAATGATAAGATATAATTGTCAATAAGAAAAAGAAAGGATGGGAAAACATGGAAAAAAGACGCTTTAAAAAGTGGGTATTATATGCAAGTTTTAGCTTTTTAGTTGCTATATTAATATTGACGCTTGATAGATTGCAACTAATACAAGTAGTAAACAATAACACGCTTGATATAACTAAGGCTTGCATACTATTAGTAGTTTATGAGTCTTTAAGATATACAACTAAAGCAATCATAAAAAGAGAAAAAGAAAGCGAATAAAACTAAAAAATAAGGTTATAATAATAATAAGGAAATAAGAAAGGAATTGAAAAACATGGAAAACATTAAAACAATAATTGAAGAGATAAAAGAGAATAACGGGGGAACGTATAACAAGGAATTAAAGTCAATTAGTGCTAGTAGGGGCTTTATGGTAAGTTTACAAGGTTATGAAAAAAAATGCAGAACAGACGAGGAAACAGAAAAAGCAATCATAGAAAACATGGAAATAATACAAGGGCTTGACAATGCCTATCTGGGGGCGTGGATTGATGAGGGTATAACATACATTGATATATCGGTATTAGTTGAGAATAAGGAAGACGCCTTAGAGATGGGAAAGATTAACAATCAACTAGCTATTTATGATATAGAAAACAATGAAAGTATATACTTAAGCTATTATTATACAATGTATCAAGTAATAAGAGATAGTTATAATAATATTATAGACTATAAAATATATAAACAATATAACTATAAGATAGATATTATAGAAGAGTTTAAGATAAAAGAAAAACGGCTTGATAATGTGATTAGTGATAGCATAGAAAACATTAAGCAAGTGCTATTCGATAAGTATATAATAATTAGAGACGTGATAGATAAAACGGAGCTTGTAGCATAAAAGAAAAAAAATAATTGTAAAAACGCTTTATTGTTAAGGCGTTTTTTTTAGGTATGGAGAACAGAGGGGGAGTTGCTAAAAGATACATTTTCGCAATAAAAACAGAGAAAGAGGGGGACTTTTACAACCTAGAAAGCCCCACCGTCGCCAAATCAAAGGTTGCTGCCTTGTTCGCACACCTCCCTTACGAATTTCACCTCTCCCCCAAAATCCCCTCCTCAACACCCACCCAACCATCCATCAACCCCCTCCAAAATCCCCTCAAAGCCTTATAACACAACGAAGTCATCCCTCCTCTTTACAGTTTGAGAAGACTCCTTCACACACAGGTTGCCTCCCCCTTGTTTTACAATAAAGCCACTAAACAAAAAAGGGACATGCCATTATTAAGTGTTTTAAAGGCTTCCTGAGCCTCTTTTACATTAAATAGACCAATTCCCTTATATTAAGCCATAAAGCCCCTTACAACGCATTTCTGAGGGCAAAAACGAGCCATGGAGCCAGTAACGCTTCGCTTAGTAAGGCTTCTTGATGCTTTCTGGCTCCATTAGTTAAGGCATCTGATGTCTTAAGGCAACTTTTAAGGAAGGTCGAAGACTCTTTCAAAGTCTATGTCTTAAGGCTTAAGAAGCTTGTCTTAAGGCATTTAGATGTCTACACTTCTATCAGACTTTGGAAGAGCTCTTCTCCCAAACGACTTTTGTCGTTTATACACAGGCTTCTGATGTTGCACTTCTTATCAGACAAAAGGAAGTTTGGACTGCCTAAAAGCACCCCTCGAAAACCCATTTGGGACTTTTTTGACTAAAAAAAGTTCCATTTTGCAAAAAAAACCCTTATTTATCAAGGGTTTGCGAGGGTCTTCCTTAAAAGTATATAGTATACTAAAAGACATCAAATAGGTGCCAGAGGGAAACCCAATCCCTACGTGCCATTTTTTGTAAAGTATTTTGTAAAATTGTAAAGTCCAAAAGACATAAAAAAAAAGAAGCATTTCTGCTCCTTACTTTCTGGCAAAGTTTGTTGCTAGGTGATAACGTCTTCTCTTAGCTCTACTTTCTGGTTGAGCCTTAAACGCACCCCAACAAAATGCCCCTAATAATAGATTAAACATACTAACCTCCTCCTTGATTGACATTAATATATCATATTCCATCTTTTTTGTCAAGTCCCTATTGACATATATTATATATTATGCTATCATATATATAAAGAATAGGAAAGTGAGATACGTTAATAGTATGCACATAATATTATTAACTATACACGGAAAGGATGGAGAGAATGAAATATAGTTACATAGTAGCCTTTGCGTATGAAGGAGGCGTTGGAAGAGGTCATTACGTTACCGATAAGCTAATTGATAATATTGATGAGTTCGTAAGAATGGAAGAGTCCGTACGAGAGTCTCAAGACTTAAAAGAGGTGATTGTGTTCTCATTCCAATACCTTGGTGAGTATCAAGGAGGGGAAGATGAGTAATGGATATGTTTCAATTGCTTAGTGACTATTCATATAGAGATGAATATGTTGCTAGAGACATTATGATATTAGAGTTGCTATATCAGAAAGGTCTTATTAGTATCGAAGAAATAAAAGAAATGTTTACGCAGGATAATCTTAGCAAATACATCGTATCAGTTCAAAAGGAAACAGAAAGGGCAATGCATGATACTGTTCAACGAAGTCAGGATGCTGAATGAAATATCAGATGAGGCATTCATGGCATGGAATGAGATTAAATCTCATGAAAGAAAAGACAGCGATGATGTTTTGGTAATATGTTCTACAAATGCAATAGCAGATTTTGTATTTAGGGAGTTGGCGAAAGATTATTTAGGTGGTACAATAAACATAAATAAAAGAGAGTTGAGGACGGCTGATGGTTTAGGGACTGTATATGTGCGTTCTATAGGAACACTAAGAAGTTGGTTGCCTGGACATTCTTTTAAGAAAATATATTTTGAGAGGTGATAGTGTGGAGAAGATTATATATAAGAAGGGCAAGAGTGAACGTAATGAAGTTGATGCATTAAAACTTCACTGCAAAGCTCTTATGTCCAACTTTGATAGTTTAAAAGAGATTAACGAGGTCTTATTATCTAGGTTGTGTGCTATAGAGAAAATTATTCGAGATTGCCCTAGAAGTCCAGCCATGTCTTTATATGCTACGGCGGCATTCCCATTAATAAAGGATATTTTAGATGGCAAAAGTGACTACTAGTTATATTCTGTTGGGTCAATATGGTAGGGCGTATAATTATAAACTTTATACTAGAGAAGAGTGTATTAAGGAGTACGAGGCAGAGTTTGAGGATGAAGATATTGAAATACATGATTATGAGCCCTATGTTAGTTATTTTAGGTATCTAACAAAAGAAGAAATTAGAGCCGAAGGAGATTGGGAATATATTAGTGGCTACGAGGATGGCTCTCTACAGATGTTTGAGGAATGCGAGCCCGATGACAGAGGGGCTTTTAAATGTTGGGTGATAGGAGGCTAGTTATGAAGATTGTTGTTTTTATTATTTGGATATTGGATGTTTTTAATTTAGGAAGTGACATCAATGGTTTCAATTTAGTGGAATTTTTAGATGTAACACTCCCCATTAACACTATTGTGTGGTTAGTAATTTGGGTGTTGATACCATCAAGTAAATATTATGTGGAGGTGAATGATTGATGAGACTATATGCTGTATTTAAGGATGGTCAATTGTTTAGGGCTTCTTACAAGCAAAATGTTCCATTCTACGAAACTGAGTTGGGTGCTCGTCGTGCACTCCAAAGTGCAACTAATCGTTCAAGCTTACCAGAATATTTATGGAATATATCAGAAAGTGAACAGCAAGAATACCTCGATGCTCAAAAGGCTAGATATGACATTCGTGAGTTTGAGTTGGATGAGGTTAGGAGAATAAGATGTCAAAGCGAACGTATGTAATTAAGAAAGGTGAAACATTATATACGGTCGCACACAAATTTTCGTGTCCAGTCAGTTTATTATGTAGAGTTAATGATGTTCTGTTTGCTGATGCCGTCCATCCTGGCGATGAGGTTAAGATACCAACGGAACAGGAAATTAGGAAGTACGAAAAGCGTCAGAACATAATAGAGGGCATTTTAAGGTTGTTGGCACTTGCCTTTTTAGTGGCGGTTGGTTTCGGAATATGGAAGGTTGGCTCCTACATATACAATTGGATTAAAAACTATGAACCGCCCGTGTGCTATTATGAATATATTGACAATTCTGGTAACAAGGGTGAGGCTTCTACTTGTTCAACTAATTGGGGGAACCTTTATTGTAGTAACGATAATGAAATGATAGACGTACAGTATTACAAGAAGGTGTGTGAATAATGGCAGCCAGATATGATTGTTGGGTTTTTGAGTGTAAGAAGTGTGGACATTTGATATTCATAGACAAGACCGAAAATTTAAAAAAGATGTTTAAGTGTAGATGTCCAGAATGTGGCGAAGAACCATTACGTAATTGGGTCTTAATTGGGGAAGGCAATGGTAAAACATTTAATTGGAAGATAGGAGAATAAAGATATGTGGAAAAGAATATGTGAAGATTTTATTGAAAAACATTTTTGTGACAAGGATTACGTGGTTAAGAAAACTTATACCAATAATAAGTTGACACTAGTGACCATAACGAACGATGAAAGTGAAAAGTCAGTACATATATATGATGATTTATATTATAGTCATAATGGATTTAAAGACACCGATACCATTTGTTATTTAGGAATGGAAGAATTAGAAGATAGACTATCACAAAAAGATGGTATTGGAGATATGATTGAATTAATTACCTATTATTTGGAACCAGAAATGGTAGATTGTTTATGCGTTGATTACGGTGATTTTGTAGAGTTTGAAAGAATAGATTATGCATTTGAAGATGAAGAATATATTGTTAAAAATCACATAAGACCAATATTGGTAGAAATAGCAGCTATAGATGTAGATGATGATGATAGTTTAGCATGTGTCATTGAAGATGCATTATTTCATGATAAAAAGATTACATTATGTGGCGTTACTATGTACTATGCAAGCATCACAAAGAGAGAATATGAGGAGGCTGAAGACCTATGATGAAAGAATATCTTTTTAAGGTCACTAAAGAACAGTATATAACTGTATCGGCAACTAACAAAGCTGATGCTTATGAGCTTGCAGAAGAAAATAGTTATATTGACACTAAAGATGAAGAAGTCGTAGACGTTGACCTTATTGATGTATATGAGGAAGATATTGATAGTATTTATGATGAACGACGTCTTAGAGAATTAGAATTGGAGGAGGATGAATATGACACAGAAGATTTTGACGAATATTTTTATGGAAGCTAAAGAAAATAAGTTAGATATTTGTGTTGAAGTAACTATTCCAGGTCAAAAAGCTACGGAGTTTATCATTAATAAATTCGGTAGTATTGATAATAAACTACAATATTATTTAGATACTTATGACGAAAATTTATGTCACAAGAGAAATAAAGAAATTAAAATAGTTAATGCATTTGCTATTGACTTTTATGTAGGAGAGTTGTAATATGGAAGAGTTTGAAACAAAAAGAGAGTTCTGGTATTACATAGGTATGGTAGTTTTTGCTGGATTAGCAGTTATGTTCTTTATTTTTCTAGTTTTTTTTGGCTGTATGTGTGATGATTTAGTAGATAGGGTACAAAATCAAAATGAAACTATTGATGAATTAACATATGACGCCAATCGTTATAAGATGTTGTATGAAGAGATGTATGATATGCATCAGTATTGTATAGAAAGTGGAGGAGAGTATACATGTCAAATAAAGAGCGAGAAGTAATTGCGGAATATATTAGAGAAGTTTTTCATTACGAGCATCAGTTATCTGCGGAAATATTAGCTCGTTTACTATTACTTTGTGAATTGTTAATAGAAAAAGGCATTTTAAACGAAGAAGACGTCTTTAAAAAGTTAGACGATATTAACGTTGCTATCATGTTGGGTGAGATAGATTTTGGTGATAGTACGTGGGATGAGGAACATTTACGTTCCAAATTTGATAAAATTAGCTCAAAAAGTGAAGAATAATACGAAGAAAGGTGTGAAAAAGTATGGAAAACACTAAAAAATTGGAAAGTTTTAATGATACTCAAACAAAGTTCACTCCCGACTTTTATGGCAGTTATTTTGGGGCTTCATTAATAGAACCAATTAGACAACCGTTCGTATGCCCAGTTTGTAATGGTAGAGGCTTTGTTTCTAGTGGCTTTTATAACAGTACAGGTCATACTTGGATTAGTACGACACTAGCTACTGAGACTTGTAGAACTTGTAAAGGGGAAGGAATTGTGTGGTATGATAAGTATAAGTGATATAAAAGCAGGCTGGGCAGTTTTAAATATAGGGTATTGTTGCTTTGAGGTGAGTTATTTGTCTAATTTAATTGAGGAGCTTGATTATTTATTAGATTTGCCAGATGATATGTCGGTGAAAAAGGTAGAGCTTGAAGGGGAAAGCCAAGGAGATTTATCTTTAGTGGCTCATTTAACCTTTGGCAATGTAAACGATTATCTTCCGAGTATTGCTCATCGTGCCGATGATGAATACGATAGTATTATTAACATTATCTTTCAACGAACATTTTGTAGCATGGAAGACAGTATTACTATAATGAAGTTCCCATACAAAGAATTTTTAGAAGAGTATTTATCATTTAGAAATGATGATGAGTTTTTAGAAGATTATATTAAGAACTTTATGATACCAACAGATAAAGCAGAATATAATAAACTGAAAAAGGAATTGAAAGGGGAGAAGAAATAGTGAAAACGTATGAATTGCCAATATCTCCAAATTACGTTGGTAATTGGGGTATCAAAGAGGCAATAAGAGAAATATTACAAAATGCTATTGACTCTGATAAATGTGGACATCCAAAACAAATATTATATAATGCAGAAGCATCTGTGTTAACAATTGTTAATAAGGGAGCCCGCCTACCATTATCATCTTTAGTGTTAGGGTGTTCTGGCAAAACTGATATAGATGGTATGATTGGAAAGTTTGGGGAAGGATATAAACTAGCATTAGTAGTGTTATTACGCAAGGGGTTGTCTGTAGATATATTAAACGGAAAAGAAAAATGGAAACCTAGTTTTAAAATGAGTGATAATTTTGGTACTCAAGTTTTAAATATTGATGTTAGTGATATTCCTGACAATGCAGAGTGTGATGATGTTGTGTTTGCAATCTCTGGTATCGGTAGTGATTTATACAATGAATTATTATTAGCATTCCCATGTATTAACGATGATTATGGTAATGTAATAGAGTCAGATAATGGTTATATTTTATTGGACGATAAATTTAAAGGAAAGATGTATGTTGAGGGGTTATTCATACAAACAGATAATAACTTCAAGTATGGATATAATTTTAATTCTGAAGCAGTGTGTTTAGATAGAGACCGTAAGGCAATAAATTATTATGAATTAAAGAAGCTTACGGCGGCTTCTGTAATAACGGCAGAAAGATGTTGTCCTGAATTATTTAAGGCGATTAGTGATAGCTACACAGATGTAAAAGATATTAAAGATGTTCTTGATGATGCTAGCGAAGAATTTTTAAAAGAGTATAGGGACATGTTGTATGAAGAAAAAGGACTCGAAGATAACACACTGGTGGCTACAGAGTCTGTAATGAAACAGTTGCAACAAATGGATGTAAATGCTCCTGTTGTAAAGGGTACAGAAATAGAAAGTTATTTAATAGCAAAAGCTAATGATAAATTAGGATTAATATACGAGGCTAAACAAGCAGCATCCAGAAGAGATGCAGAGGATGATGCTTGGTATTATGTCAGAGAAAGTTCATGGTTATCATTGAAGTGCTGGTTTAATAAATATTGTAAGCGGGTATCAAAAGAAGGAAAAGAACAATTTGAGAAGATAATGAATTGCTTAGAACCATCTGATTTCTCTTATATTAGAAAATATATTCCAGAGGGATTTGAATGGACAAAAGAAAATTTTGATGAGTTAGAAGAGCAAATTAAAAACCAAACTTAAACGTTTGGTTTTTTTAGCCATGCTATAAATAATTCTCGCATTCTTTTAGATGGTATATATACATCTATCGGTTGATTATTTCTTATAGCACTTCTAAATATAAATTGTACCATTTCTGATAGTGCAAACTTATCCTCAAATTCATTATTAACTGGTATGTTGTTAAACGTAAAGAAATTTTTTATCGTTGGCTTAAAAAATCTATTCCCAATGTATGCTATTGCCGTCTTATTACCATATTCATTAGTGGCACGAGAATTTATTGGAGCAAATCCTTTAACGAAACCTTTCTTCTTTACATATTTAGTGTATTCCTTGAAGGTAGTCCATAACATTTCAGTATGGTCGGCTTTTGTATAGGAGCGGAAAAAGTTTCTTATATTATTTTGTAGTTCCGTCATTTTATATGTCTTTTTATTGCGTCTAAACCACGATACAGATAAAGCTGTCTTTTTATCTCCTATCTCATTTAATTTGTCTACATCACATACGTGTATCATCTTTTTTGTCTCACTATAATCATACCGTTGCACTTCTGTTGTGAGCCTAAAATTTTTAACATATAGTTTTATATAGGTAGCCCTAAAATAGTCAAAGTATCTTTTTTGTATTTGCCCATCAAACATATATGTTAGTACATAAATTTTTTTTAGAGACTCAAAAATCTTGTATGGGAACATCCACATCAAGGAAACAATGATGTTAGTTTTATTATCAACATATGCGAATACATTATTGTTTTTTATCATTCTCATGTAGTCATCAAATTTTCCACTATATGAGTCATCATTCCATTCCGTCATATGTGTACGAGGATGAACAGAGATATATTCATTACTTAATATTTTTAAATCTGCTTTTGATATAGGTAATTCTTCTACTAGCTCTGCTACTTCATCCATAATCAAAACATATTCATTTAATTTAGTAAGAGAAATCATGGTTTCATCTACTCTTTTGAATAATGCATGTGTCGTAACAATGTTCTTGCCTTCATCTATTAGTCTTGCTAGATGTTTCAGTTTGGTTTCTTTAAAATCTTCTGGCGAATAAAATTCTTTAGTTGGACAACTTTTCTTTATTCTTTCAACCTCGCTTAAAAACGGAGTAATAAACAGATATTTTTGGTTAGTGTCATCATCATTTATCATATTAATCGCCGCTGTTGTTTTACCAATACCGCATCCTGCATCTACAACATTAAGTATCATTCGCCATTCACTCCTTTGTTGATGAAATTTTTAAGTTCCCTCACAATATCTTCATCTTTACCTTCGTATATTTTGTATATCAAGTCTAGTCCACCATTATCGTAAATATATTGTAATATATAATTAGTACACTTAAACTGTTTTCCTTGACATTGTAGGCATTTTTTATTCTTTTTTTTATCAGAACCAAAATATCTAGTGCTATCTGGGTAATAATAATTACACTCCGCACATTTCTTCCATCGAGAATTGCTTCTAACTCTAAAGTCATTTTCAAGACATACAACAGACCATATGTCATAATCCGTTAGTTTTGGAGGTACGTTTATATATAATGGGTCTAATTCATCTGGGGTTCTCACTTTAAAATATAAACAAGCCTCAAAAAAGCCTTTTTCTCTGGAACGATATAATTCCTTTTTTCCTCTGTTAATAACCTTCATGTTTCTTAATAAAAACTTTACGCCATTTTCATTGATGCACCATTTTTTTATGGGTCTGTACCCACCACGTTTTTGCGGTTCGTATTCAAATACTTTTAAATACCTAGACATTGTGCTGTCTCTAAAGGTGGCATTTTTGTCTGATTTACATAATATTTTTCTAATAAATGCTTTTAGTGGGTACCAATGTACACCTTCTTCATCAGTAATTCTGTCTATTTCTTTTTCGCCAATTCTTATCTGGTCAACCGTAAAATTACTCATAATTATCACCTTCTTTATTTTATCACAAAGCCCTAGATTTGTCAAATTAATATTGACATTTTGGGCTTTTTTTGTTATAATGTAAACATAGGATAGGAAAATAAGAGGGGAGGATTACAGTGAACACCATCTACATTGATTTTAACAATATTGAGCCGACAAGTGACAACTGTGTTTCTGTGCCTTTTGCTATTGCTGAATTTGATTTTAAGAACTTTTATAATAAATATAAAGATAGATTAAACTTCGTGATAGTTAGTAGGGGGTCTGAAGAGGCAGTACGTCATCAAAGAGAATGGCTAAAGACTAATGTATCTACTAACATCGAAATGGTTAACGTTTCAAATGAAGACGAATTTTTTGACGGTCTTGATTATGAAAATGGCGTGTATATTTCTTCAAATGTAGATAGCCTATTTAATAGTATAAAACTTAGAATTTTATACAATGATGGCGAATTGGTTGACTGCAACAATACAGATATTTTGGTGGTACAGTGTTGGAAAGATATTGATGAGATTTTATCTTTTTACTCACATTATGATTATGACACTTTAGATAAAAAGGGAGAGATATAATTTGAAGAAAATAATTTTATTTAGTGGGAAAGCCGAACATGGTAAAACAACGGCTGCGAATATGCTAAAAAAAATGTTAGAAGATAAAGGTAATAAGGTTGTTGTTACTCGTTATGCTTATTACTTAAAGGATTTAGCCGCTAGATATTGTGGCTGGAATGGAGAAAAAGATAATTATGGTCGCCAGTTATTACAACAATTAGGCACAGATATAATTCGTATGAAACTTAACAAGCCTAATTTTCATGTCGGCAGAATTTGTGAAGATATAGAAATCTGTCAGGATTATGTTGACTATGTAATTATTGATGATACTAGATTTACTAACGAAGTGTTTTACCCTAAAGCAATATTTGGAGACAAAGTTATTGCTGTTAGAGTTGAAAGAGATGACCCTAATTTTCGTTCTGCTCTTAGTGATGAGCAACTACATCATATTAGTGAAACTGCATTGGATGATTTTGAGGGGTTTGATTATAAAATATCAGCCAGTAATTTAGACGAGCTTGAGGATGCAATTGCAGAATTAAGTAGTTGTATTTAAAAGGAGGTATAGTGTGGGAAAAGTATTACAAAATTCATATTATATATATAAAATACCATCTGATAAAATATCACATCTTTCACACTATTCTTTTAAAGAGGCATCAAGGGATGGCAATGTTGTATCTATAGGTGATAATTTGGTATTAGCTAAAATTAGAGAGTATTACAATAATACCGAAGACCACGTTTCTCTTTATAATCGTGTACAAGCTATTCGTAAAGAAATGAAGGAAATTCGTAAATTGCCTACCAGTACCGATAATATTAATAAAATTAAAAAGCTACAATCACAATTAGATGATATGCTTTTTGTGGATGATATTGTCAATATTAAAGTTATGACAAAGAAAGAGTATAAAGTATTAGCTCGTAATGGTTTTGACCTCAACGGAAAGCATTATGTAAGATTTATGGTTGGTTCAGGGCAGATGAGACGTAATACTGTATCGTTTATCAACGAAGAGTTATTTGATTATATGCAAGAACGTTTAATGTGTGGTCTTAACGACAAAATAAAAACTATCAACTTAGCGAAACTATCAGCTTACTTTGCACTTTCTTTTTCTTCAGTGTTATGGGTTAGAGAGCCAAGGGTATGTGTGATTAAAGATTTTGATACTGTAATTCCTAATCAAAAGGTAAATTGGATAAATAAGCATGAAGATGGTAATACAGTAGAACAAATTTATAAAGATATTAAGTTGAATAGTGCTGACGGTCAAGGTCTTATCGACCCAAATATGGCTCGATTATGGGCAGAAGATATGCATCTTAATTATGTTCCTTGTTCTTTTGTTGTAAGAACTGCATTTATAAAAGGAAATTTAGTTCCTTTTGATTTTAAAGCATATGCAAAAGAACATGGGGTATTAAAAATCAAAGACAGATATGGAACGGAATATAATGTCGAAGATATTGATGTGCTATTATCAGAAAGTCAATTTAAGATGGCAAAGTATTATTCTTCATGGGAAGGATATTTAAGTTATCATAAAACATATAACCTTAAATGGGGTGTGGCTAGATACAATAAAGAATATGATGATGAGTATGTATTAACTAATTATCAGTATATTCAGGTTTTAAATTTAACAAAAGAGGATATAAGCGGCTTAGTGTCTTATACAACAAACTGGATAAAGAATATATGTAGCGGAGATATAAAGTATGCTTTAACATATAATGTAGGAGTAAAAAATCCGACATTAAGCGTTGATAGTATTATTAATTCTTGTAGTAGCACTTTTACGAAGGCTATAATAAAAAATCCAGAAATGTTGAAGGATGGCTTTGTACAAAGAAAAATATACAACTCTATTAAGGAGAGTATTAGACAGGCTAAAATCGGTAGAATTTGGGTAAGAGGAAACTATTCTTTTATGATTAGTGACCCAGTTGCTCAATGTAGAAGTGCCCTAGGATTAAGTCCAGATGGATTATTGCCAGCTAATTATGTGTATTCTAATTTTTGGAATAATAGGGGTGTTGACGGAGAAATTTGTTTATTGCGTAGCCCATTAACTCATTATTCCGAAGTAAATATACAAAGATTAGCAAACACTGATGAGATGAAGAAATGGTATAAATATATCTATAGTGGCATCATTTATAATATTTATGATATTAGTGTGGTGAAGCATGCCGACTCAGACTTTGACGGAGATATTTGTATGTCTACTAATAATCCGTATTTTCTTAAAGGAGCAAAAAGAGAAGAGCTTCCTATTATGTATGATAAAGAAGCTGTTCCAACTCAAAAGATTACTTTACCAAATCAAATACGTTGTGATGTGAAAGGGTTAGATACAAAGGTTGGACAAATAACAAACTATTCTACTAGTATGTTAGCCATGTTACCTTTATTTAAAGGCGAGAAGCAAACAGAACAACGTGAAGAAATAGAAACTCGTTTAAAATTATTAAGAGAGTTGCAGGGTGCTGAGATTGATAAAATTAAAGGGACAACGCCCCCTAATTTTCCTAAATCTTGGAGACATTGGGTAAAAATCAACAAAGATGATGATGATATTACTAAAGCGGAAAAATATAAGTATAATTCCATGGTGGTTAAGAAGAAACCTTACTTTTTTATTTATTTATACAGTACGTTAATGAATGATTATAAGGCATATGAAAAGAATTTTAACAGTATTAGTTTAACGCATTTTGGTATTCCTATCAAGGCTCTATTAAGAAAAAAAGAACACACTGAAGGAGAATTAAATCTCATTCGTAAATATAGGAAATATTCTCCTGTGTTAGAGACTGATTGTATCATGAATATTCTTTGCAAAGAAGTAGAAAACATGGAGTTTGACATAAAATATAAGCCGAATTGTGTGAGTTTACTACCAGAGTTTGCAGAGAAGATTGATGTTGATGAAGAAAAAATGCAGAGCCTTACTGGTATTTACAAAAAATATAAAGCACAAAAGAAATATAAAGGGATAGAGGCTTTGGTTGACAATGAGGGGATACAAGATGATGATATGAATGAAATTTTACGTAATGTCTTGTATGCCAACAGAGATGAGTACAAAAACGAAATGGTTGAGCTATTTACGTCTTCTAAAGAATTGTTTAATTATTTGATAATTATGTGCGATAGAAACAATTGGTCTTATGATTGTATTTGGGATATTGTTGGTGAAGATATTATTGATATTATTCCATACGGCGATACTAAAGTAATAGTAGAAAAAGAAGATGGGTTTGAATATTTAGGACATTTTTATGGATTGGAGGAGGTGAAGAGATGTTAGTATTTGACGAAGAAGAATATGCAACAGAAATCATAAACAATAAGAAATATAATACGGTTAAGACGCAAGGTAGAGAGCGATGTATATTAGTCAGATATTTGACATCGGTCTTAAATTACTCTAATGAAGAAATCAAAAATGTCCTAGAAAAAATACCTATGTCTGGTGGCGAATACTTAACGTCTAAAGATAAGGATGTAATATTTTCTAAGATTATTAATAAAGCAAATGAGTTTGATTTTGTGACGGGTATAGAAATAGATATATACAAGAGCGAGATGGATGTGATTTTATCTTTAGAGGATGAGTATGCACGTAATCTATTATTTGTATATCTTGTCTATTACAAATGGGCAACAAGGGTAAAACATTTAAGATTTTATAGTAAACATAATGATGTAGTGATGGTTTTAGAAAATAATAGCGATATATGGAAGCTTGCTGGTCTATCTAAGTTACGAGTCGCAGATAGATATAGATTGTGTAATATATTGTTTAACAAAGGTTTATATAAGATTGATAATTTTAAGTCTCATAATTATATTTATTTACCGTTTGCAAAGGATAAAGGGGAGGTTGCTTTGCATATATCTAATTATAATAATATCTTAGGTGAACTCTTAATGTATATTAGCCCAAATGAATATAAACGATGTGCCGTATGTGATGTTGTGATAAAAAAAACAAGGTCTCCTAAGAAGTATTGTACTAAGTGTGCCTATAAAGAAAATATAAGAAAAACAAAGGAAAATATGAAAAATTTGAAAACCAAAGTCTCTTAAGCCTTTATATTTAAAGGGTTGTGTACATTTGTATACAAATTTATTATTAATGAAAGAGGAATAGTAAAAAAGGAGAGATAGTGTGGAAGCGTTTGCAAGACAACAAAATGAAGATGAAAACGCTTACATCTGGCGTGTGTGTGATAATAAAGATTTAATCGGAACATGGCAAGATGTGTGCGATTTATTGAATAAAGAATTAAATCATGATTATAATGAGTCGTGGTATCGAAAAATGTACCAAAGTTTTAATACTATGTTTGATGCTATTAAAGACAAATATTTTGATGATGAACAAATACATAAGATAGAGCAGAAAAAACAAGAGCTTATTAAAGAGAGATGTCGTTTAAGCGATGAACGTACTGCATATAATCGTATGTTAAGAAATGATGCTCGTTTAGAGGCTAGATTAGATAATCTTGAAAATGCCATTAAAGATTTTGGTAGAGTAAATTATTCTACAACAAAATCAGATGAAATATTAACATTATCGGATAACGATTTATTGGTTATTCTTAGTGATTTACATATAGGTCAGACATTTGATAGTTTTGGCGGTAAATATAATACTGAAATAGCCATAGATAGATTAGGGAAGTATTTAGATGCAATTATTAAAATAAAAAACATTTATAATTCTCAAGATTGTTATGTATCATTACAGGGAGACTTGATTAGTAATTCTATTCATAAAACAATAGCTATCACTAACCAAGAAAATGTTATACAGCAAATAAAAAAGGCAAGTGAAATGATAACATCTTTTGTGTATGAATTGAGTAAGCATTTTAATAAAGTTGTTGTGACTAGTGTTAGCGGTAATCATTCCAGAATTGATAAAAAGGAAGATGCTTTAAAAGATGAGCGTTTAGATGATATTGTTATTTGGTATATGAATGCGGCACTATCTTCTTTAAGTAATGTAGAGATAGTTACAAGTAAGCCAGATACAACATTTGCAGAAATGAATATTAGAGGAAAAAAATATATTAATGTACACGGTGATTATGACAGTTTCTCTAAGGCTGGTGTTGCAAACTTATCCATGATGCTAGGCTATTTCCCTTATGCTATTACATTTGGTCATTTGCATACGTGTGCTATGTCAGATGAAAATGGTATTAAAATTATCCGAGGTGGTAGTTTAGCTGGAAGTGGCGATGACTATACAATTGAAAAGAGATTAACTGGTAAAGCGTCACAGATGGTGTGCGTTTGTGATAATACAGGTGTAATATCATATAATGTTGTAGAACTAAGCTAAACAGCTTAGTCTATTTTTTTTGAAAGAAAGGTGAGTGTTGTGCCAACAAAGTATAAAAAACCAATAAAAAAGCCCGAAGGTGCTAAAATGGTTTGTCAAAATAAAGATTGTGATAAAATGGGCAGAAGATTAGCTCCAGATGATTTTTATAAGACTAGAAATGCAACTATGCCTTACCACCCTTTCTGTAAAGATTGCGTAAATAAGATGATAGATATTAATAATTTAGATACTGTATATGATGTCTTAAAGGTATTAGATGTCCCATTTATTATGGATGAATGGAATGATGTATGTAATTCTGGTACAACAAATTATATAGGTGAATACTTACGAAGTATTAATTTTACACACAGAAAGAAATATGAGGGGTTAGGTTTTAAAGATAGTATATTTGAACTTACAAACGATGTAGAAGTTAATGATGAGTTACAAAAGGCATTGGATGATGTACCGCAATGGAATGATGAGTGGCAGGGTAAGTATACAAAGTCGGATTTAGAATACTTAAACAACTATTATCAAGGGTTAATGCGTGACTTTAAAATTGTAACAACTAATCATAGAGACTATGCAAGAAAAATAGCACAAGCTTCTTTATCGCAGTCCAAAGCTTTTCAACAATTACAAGAAGGCAAAGAGGATGCAGAGGTCGCTTATGAAAAAGCAACTAAAATATTTGATATGTTATCAAAATCTGCACAGTTTGCTGAAAGTCAACGTGGTGCTAATGATGTTGCTTTAGGGTGTTTTGGTAGAGTGTTTGACGCTGTAGAAAAACACAATTGGGTACCAGAACATGTTCCTACTGACGAAGATATGTATGATAAGTTATTAAAACAATTTTCTAATATTGAGAGGAGTTTATAATGGCTTCATACAAAAATTTTAGTAGACGTAGAAGAGCAGAAAATGATTGGTCACTAAATAATACTGACAGTCCACTAAGTTATGACCCTATCAATCAGGAAAGCATTGATTATGAGGCTTGGACTTCTTTTTTATCATACTATCGTTATTATATAGATGAGTTTGCAGTTGATATTTTAGGAATAAATCTATTTCCGTTTCAAAGGTTGATTATGCGAGCTATGGCTAGATACCCTAACGTTATGTTAATATGCTGTCGTGGTTTGGGTAAATCGTGGTTGTGTGCTGTATTTATGATTTGTATGGCTATTTTATATCCTGGTATGGCTATTGGTATAGTATCAGGAAATGGTAACCAAGCTCGTATGGTAATCAAACAAAAAATAGAAGGGGAATTACAGAAAAACGAGAATATAAAGAGAGAAATCTCATCCATAAAGACTAGTACCGATGATTGTATTGCGACCTTTAAGAATGGTAGTTCTATAAGGGCTATAACTTTAGGAACTAATCAAAAGGGAGATAATGCACGTGGATGGCGTTTCCAATTAGTTTTAGTTGATGAGGCTAGATTGGTAAAGGACGGAACGTTAACTGAAGTTATTCGTCCGATGATTAAGACTCCTCGTCAAAATGCGATTGATTTGCATGATAAATATCCAGATAATCCCATAGAAAAAGGTAGGATGATTTATATTTCTTCAGCGTGGTTAAAAACATGTGATTTATATCAAAAATTTTTAAACTTCTATCATTCTATGACTACTGGCGATATGCATTACTTTGTTGCTAGTTTGGATTATAGAGTAGGAATAGATGCGGGTTTATTTTCTATGGAAGAGATTGAATTAGAAAAAGAAAGCCCTGATATGTCTTTAGATAAGTTTGCATATGAATATGAGGGAATATTTGTTGGCAGTTCTAATGACAGTTATTATCCTTATTCTCTGACTAATAAATGTAGGGTGTTGGATAGATGCGAACTATTACAACCTAAACGTTGTCAATATTCTTATGTAATTACTCATGACGTTGCTGTATCGACAAAAGCGGGTTCTGATAATTCATGTACCCACGTTATTAAGTTGATACCTAAAAGCAATGGTACGTTTGATAAGCACGTTGTGTTTACAAAAACCATGAATGGAGCTAGTTTAAAAGAGCAAAGAGATTTATTAAGAGAATTATTACATATAAAATTTCCAAATACAGAGAAGTTAGTTATTGACGTCAGAAGTGCTGGACAAGGTTTATTATCATTATTAGAAGAGCCATGGAGTTATCGTAATGATAAAGGTGAATTAGAAGAATATCCACCACTTATCCAAGATGATGACGAAGAGACTATGCGAGTATTGCCAAATGCAGAACCTATTATAAGAGGTGTACAGGCAACAGCAGAATTTAACAATGTTTATTATCCATATATGAAAAGTTGTTTTGAAGACCAAAGTTTAAAATTATTAGTTGATAGTAATGAAACAGATGAGTTATATAAGAGTGGAAAATATACTCCAGAAGAACAAGTTATGCATGTTGAACATGATAACTTAATGCAGGAGTTAAGCAATATTAAAAGAGGGTTCGGGCAAAACGGACAAATACTGTATGACAGAATTGTTAAATCTGCTAAGCGTGACCGAGCTACTTCTTTAATGTATGGTTTATCTGTTGTATTTGAATATGAAAAACAAGGGAAGGCAGAGGCTAATCGTACAGAAGTCGATGCTTTAAATTATTTAGTTCATTATATATATTAGAAAGGCGGGTGTATTATGAGTAACAAAAAGAAAGATAAAACTCTTTTAAGTGAAAAAGAAGTTGTAGAAACTTTAGAGGCTGTACAGAAAGCTTTTGATGTTTTAGAGTTTACTAAGGGATATGACGCTGGTGTGTATAGCCCTATGACACAAAATGACCTAATGAAGAGACTAAACATTTCTGCAACTGTACCAGATAAAAAGGGTATAGAAGACGCTTTAAAAGACCCAATGAACAACGAGTCGTCTTTGGTTTCATATAGTCAGTCTTATTATTTTAGTAGTTTGATGTATAAAAGAAATGTAGAATATATTGCTAATCTACCTGCCTTTGACTTGGAATTAACTTGTATTAATGCTACTGGTGCTGATTATAATTCTACTAGATACCAAAAAGATTATAAGGCTATAGCAGATTTTTTAGATAAGTTTGATTACAGAGCTCAATTTAAAGAAGTTCTATGGAATTTATTAATGGAAGAGTCTTACTTTGGTATTTTTAGAAAGTTTGAAAACAAAAGCGTTTTACAACAATGGTCTGGACAATATGCCAAGATAACAGGAAAATTTGAGCACGGGTTATTGTTCGATATAGACATGAATTATTTTTTACAGGGTGTTGTAGACTTAGATTTATATCCAGATTGGTTAAAAAAGAAATATAAAGAAGTGTTTAGTTCTGATACTGATAATTATATACCTAGTAATAAATTGAATAAAAGAACTGGTAAGTTTGCACAATGGGTTCAGACCTCTCCAGAAAATGGTTTTTGGTGTTTTAAGTTTAATCCTAAGCATTCATTACAAGTTCCATTTTTTAGTGCTATGCTTCCAGAAATGGCTATTGTGCCACTAATGAGACAACTACAAGTTGACCAAAGTTTAGCGGCTGCACGAAAATTATTAGTCAGTTCTGTTCCATATTTAAAAGAGAAAAAATCTTCAAGCGTTGCTAATCAATTAGCAATTGATGCTGATGTGTTAGGAAAGTTTATAGGGTTGGCATCAAAAGGCATTGAAAATGCTATTAAGATTTTAGCTTTACCTACCGAAGATATAAAAGGAATAGAATTTGAAAACACAGATAAAGATACTTATAAAAACTTTATGGCTATTACAAGTTCTTTATTAAGCGGTGGAAAAGTTATTTTTTCTACTGATGAAAATCAAAATGCTATTGAGACTCAATTATCTTTAAATTTGGATGAATTATTAGCTGAGTCTATTTATCCTCAATTCGAGGAATTTTTGAATTATTATGCTAATAAGGAGACAAAAAAATATAAATGGCGTTTTAAGTTTGTTGGTTGTAATGACCAATTTGACAGACAGAGACGTCAAGATGAAGCGTTTAGATATGCCGATAAAGGTGTTGTGCTTCCTAACAAGATTGCTTCGTCTTTAGGTATGAATAAGATTGAATTAGAAAGAGAATTAGAAGAAGCAAAGGCAACAAAATTTACAGATAAATTATCTATGATGTTAAATGTTAATACCATGTCATCTAAGAATAATGACGGAGGAAGTAACGACAATAGCAGTGACGACGGTAATGGTGCTGGAAGACCACAAAAAAGCGATACCGATTTAACAGAAAGTGGTATGAAGACGAGAAGTAATGCTTCAAATGTTGAAAAAGGCGGAAATATTTAGGAGGTGAAACATATGGGGAAATATGATAATTTTAACATGTGTCCTGCATCTACTTTATGTGATTTAGCTTCTATTTTTGAACAATTAGAAGATGGAACATATGAAGGAGACAATTTGACTGAGACACAAATTAATAGTTTAAACAATATGTGTCAAGGGTATTCAGATTTACAATTTGGTACTTTACTTGATGACATAATCACTGCATCAAAAAGCAGCGAAAGTATTCCTGTTTTAACTAGTGAACAAAAAGAAATAATTGCTAACTTAAATTGTCCTGTTGCTAGCTCATATGATATGGTTACCTTATTAAATAACATTATCTCTAATGTTAATGGGAATGTACCTAGTACAGATGCTACCTTAAAATCATTAGAGGTTGCTGGTCAAACTTTAGAGCCTGCTTTTGGTTCAGGAGTATTGAACTATACAGTCAATGTTGCTAATGGGGTGACTTCGGTTACAATCAATGCAGAAGCTAATGATAGTAATGCTGAAGTAACTGGAACTGGAGCACACAATGTTAATGTTGGTAATAATACATTAAATGTTGTCGTAACTGCTGAAGATGGAGAAACAACACAAACTTATGTTATTAAAGTGGTAAGAGCTAAGAGTACAGATGCCACGTTGAAGTCTTTAAGTGTAGTAGGACAAACATTAGAACCAACATTTAATTCTAATACTTTAAATTATACAGTTAATGTTGCTAATAGTGTAACTTCAGTTACAATTAATGCAGAAGCTAATAGTGGTGTTGCAAGTGTAGCAGGAACTGGAGTAAAAAATGTGAATGTTGGAGATAATTCTTTCAATATAGATGTTACAGCACAAGATGGCACTACTAAAAAGACATATGTTGTAAAAGTAGTAAGAGCAAAAAGTTCTGATGCCACTTTAAAATCTCTAAGCATTGAAGGTCAAACAATCGAACCTACATTCAGCTCAGAGGTAATAAATTATACTGCTACTGTAGAGAACACTGTTGCTAACATTAATATTCTTGCTGAAGCTAATAGTTCGGTAGCCCAAGTTACTGGTACTGGAAATAAAGCTTTAATAGAAGGTAGTAACACTTGTGAAGTTGTTGTTACAGCGGAAGACGGCTCAACAACTAAAACATATACTATTAGTGTAACTAGACAGTCAGCTGAAGCATAGGAGGTTGTAAAATGGGAGAAGGATTATTAACTACAGAAGTAAAAGCCGTTCTTGAAGAAATAGTAGCTAAATGTTTTTATAACAATAGAATGTTAGATAGAATTGTTAGCATACTTTCTGTAAAATTTGTAATGCCTGTAACTGGTGATATTATTCATCATAGACTTGCACATTTATATCCTAATATTGCAGATTTAGTTTCTGACTATATGGCAGAACGAAACTGTACAACTATTTATAATGAGACTCCTGCTGGAAATCAAGATTATGACAGTCCTTTAGACTGTTTTAATTATATGTTAGAGTTAAATTTAGATTTAGAGAATATTGTAAAAAGGGCAATAAAAGTAAGTCATGATGAAGGCGATTATACTACTACAGTATTTTTGGATAGCTTTTTAAGAAGGTTAATACCAATAACTGATGATATGTTATTATTGGTGGATAAAGCTACTATGTATGGTAATTCTAATCTTTCTTGGATGAAATATGACAATGATATTGAAGACTTCTATCGAAGGGAGGAATATTAATGTTTATATCTAATGCTGATACAGCAGTTCAAGGAAGCGTTTACCAATGTAGTATTATCGTGGGCAAATATTTAATAAAAAAAGGAATACCATTATTATCACAGAACGATAATTATATGGTATTCGCACGAACTAAAAAACTCCAAGAGGCACTTGATAATATGCCTTTTTATTTAAAAATTTTGATAAAAGGGGGTATTGTCAATGGATAAAAAGATTTCTTTTGGAGTAGATGGTTTTAGTGTAATCGACGATTATTCTGATAGCCAACTTGCCATTGTAGAGATATATGTTTGTCATGATGGTAATAATCTTCATGATATGCCTATCGACCTTTCTGTCTTAAAAAAGGCTAAGAAAACTTTAAAAAATAAGTTTTTAGTAGCTGGATTTGATGGTGAGGATTTTGAAGGTCATGAACCAGATGAGCAAATTGTAGGCTTCTTCCCAGAAAGTTCAGTAATGAAGTTCGAGGAAAAAGATGGTAAGACATATTTAGTTGCACAAGCAATTATGTCAAAAGTCTATGCCAGTTGGGCTTACAATGTGTTCTTGGACGATGGCTCTAATGCTAGAGCTGTTTCTATGGAAATAACTGTATTGGGCACAGAAATCCAAGAAGATGGTTTAGAACATATTACAAAATTTGTTTTCAATGGCGTGACTTTACTAGGTAAAAGTCATATACCTGCCTGTGAAGGCACTAATGCATCTATAATCAAGTTTAGTAAGGAAAATGCATTACAAGTTTATAGCAAGCATTTTGAAAAAAATTCTGACAAGATTAAAAAGAGTTTTGTGGAAAATATGAAGCTTGCAGAAGATTTAGGAAAGGAGGAGCAGAATAATATGAAGGAAAAAGAAAAAGAAGATGTTAAGACAGTTGAAGAAGAGCTTGAGGCTTCTAAAGAAGAAAAAGAAGATGTAGCTAAGGACGAAAAGAAAGAAGAAAAACTTGAAGTTTCTGAGTCTTCTGACGAAGATACTTATATGTCAGATGAGTCTGATGAAAAATTTGACGAAGATGAAGATGACGATAAGGAAGAAGACGCTGATAAAAAGAGCGAAGAAGAGTCTGATGAAGATGACGATAAGGAAGAAGACGAAGAAGATGACAAGGAAGAAGATATGGAATGCAATAAAGACTTTGAGTCATTAACTGTTGAACAAAAATATGAAGTATTCCGCTCTGCTGTTAGAGAGTCTTTTAATGGAAGTGGATATTTAGAGTCTTTTGATGAAGAATTCTTATATGTCTATGATTATTGCGACGGATATACTTATAAATATGCATATACGCTAGAAGGTACTAAATGTACTATTGATAATGACTCTAAAGCTAGAGTAATGCGTGGTGGATATGTAGATTTTGAGTCATATGAAGAAGAAAGCAATAAAATGGAGACTCTTGAAAAAGAAAACTGCGAGCTAAAGGAAAAACTTGCTGCTTATGAAACAGCAGAAAAAGAAAAATCTGTTGAGGCTATTTTATCTGAAGTTAGAGATGTAGTTCCTGCTGAAACTGTAGCAGAACTTCGTGAAAAATCTGCTAATTATTCTTTAGAGAATTTATCAGTATTTGAAAACGAAGTTAAAGCAATAGCTTTTGAAGCAGTTGCAAATCAAGTTAAAGAAAGTAAATATAGCTTTCACAAAATGTCTGTAAATACAGAATTATCACAAAAAACATCTAAATATGGATGGTAATAAAGATTAAAGAAAGAGGAGGAAAAAATATTATGGCAAAAGCAATTTTAGTTCCAACACTAACTGCTGCTAAAAATGTAGACATCTTCAATAGAAGTTTCGTTTCTACAGTAGATTTAGATAATGGAAATGTATTTAGCAAAGGAGAACTTTCAACTGATGCAAGTGAAAGTCAAGTTTATCAAACAGTTACACCAGCTACTGGTTCATTAAGTGGTTTATGGATGGCTTTTACAGCTGAAGATGTAGTATTAACTGATGAGTTAGGAAATCAATTTAAAGTTGGAAATTTAGACCCAAGAGCATTTACAAATACTGCTGGAACAGTATTTAGTGGATTTAAACCACAAGTAGGAGATTTAATTGTACTATCAGCTGATGGTATTAACGGAACTATTGATGACGAAACTTATGTTGTTGCTGCAAACGGTAGTTCTAAATTAGCTCCAGCATCTGCTGCTATTAGTGGTTTAAGTTTTAAAATTGTTGAAACTACATATATCTCAGTTGCAAGTGCAAATGCAATCGGTTCTCAAAGAGTACCAGCTTATTTATTAGAATGTGTAGCTAACTAATAAAAAAAACAAAATAAAGAATAATAAAGATTATGAATAAGGAGGAAGGAAATATTATGGCAAAGTTACCAAATAGTGTCTTAGCTTTCACTGCAAACGATGCAGAAAGAAAAGAAGGATACACAAATTTTGTTGAATACTATAGTTTATATAAAGAAGGAAAAACTCATAATGCCAACGGTGTTAGTTTTTCTGAAATGAATGAAAAAATGTTAACATTCTTCTCTGACGAAGTAGAAAGATTATCAGGAAAGAAACAATCAGATGTTAATGATTTAGCACAATATTGCAATTTCAGTGATGTTAAGGAAGCAGCTTTCGCTGTTGTTGGTATGTTAACAGACTTAATCATTCCTGATGCATTAATTAAAGATTTAGGAATGCTTGCAGAAATTAAGAGTGGAGCTTGGGGAGACAGCTTAAAAGTTGAAATGAAACCAAGAGATTTATTCGTAGTTTCTAAAGGTGGAAGAAACCGTAGAACTTATGACATCACTCGTCAATACAAAGGAGAAAAGACTATCGTTCCAGAAGTTCATGGAATTACAGTAGGAGTTTCTTTATATGATGTATTAAGAGGTGCTTATACATTAGCAGAATTCGTTGCTAAAGCAGTATTATCTATGGAAACTCAAATGAAATATGATATTTATGATGCTTTTGCAGCAGCAATGAATGCACTTCCAAATAGCGTTGGTGCAAACCAATTAAGAGTTTCTGGTTTCTCTCAAGATACTGCTATTGCGTTAGCTCAAAAAGTTCAAGCATGGAATGGTGGTGCTAAACCAGTTTTCTTAGGAACTAAATTAGCGTTATCTAAAATTTTACCAGCTTCAACTAACTCTCGTATTCTATTAGGAGATGAATATGTTAAGGTTGGTTATATGAGAGACTTTATGGGTATTTCAACTGTTGAATTAGAGCAAGTTGCTGATTACACTACTGAATTCGCAGTAAAATTAGATGACAAGAAAATCTATGTAATCTGCCCAGGAACTGACAAAATGGTTAAAGTATTCATTGAAGGTTCTACATTATCAAATGTTGATGGAAGTTATGCAAATGCAAACTTACAACAAACAGCTACATTATATAAATCTTATGGTGTAGGTGCAATTAGTTCTGCTTTAGCAGGAGTTATTGAACTAGCTTAATTTATCTGAATATCGAGAGGCTTTAGCCTCTCTTTATTTTAGATTTTGAAAAAAAGGAGAGATATAATATGGCACAAAGTAAAGGCACTGCAAAAAGTGATAATAGTGCAAAAAAAGTTAAAGAATTAGAAAAAACAATAGAAGAATTAAATGCAATGGTTAAATTATTAATGAAACAAGGAGCTTCTGCTTCTACTGTACCAGGTGATAGAGATGTTGTATTTATTTCTTTATGTAATCATATTTTAAATTTATCTACAGAGCCTTATGGTGGCGGAACTATCTATACATTTACAGAATTCGGAGAAGAGCAATCTATCCCATTTTCTGATGCACGTAAAATAGTAAAAAACAATAAAAAATTCATAAAGGGTGGAAAATGTTATATTGCAGATGATGAATTAGTTGCGGTAGAACATCTTACTAATGATTATAAAACAATTTTAAGTAAGAACTCTTTATTAGAATTATTATCCGCAGACCGTAGTAAGTTTAGGAGTATTTTTGACTCTTTAACACCAGAACAAAAAGAAGTTTTTAAAGACATTGTTGTTAGCAAGTTAACGGCTAACCCAGACAGTGTGGATATGAATATCGTTCAATATATTAATAATTCTTTAGATATTGATATTTTAGAAGATATTAAATATGGCAAGGAGTTATTAAAAAACGAAGAGTAAAGGGAGGCTAAATATGACACCATATGATGATATATTGGATTTAGCATTAGTCTCTATAGAGGATTATAGGTTGAATAAACTTTCTAAAGAGTCTCCAGAAGATTTCAAGTTGGTTTTAGAAGGATTTATGATTAGGGGTTTATCTAACTTTGAAAATTGTACTAAAGACCTTTCTGATAGAAACGATGAGCTACATTGTTTTAATACTCAATTAGATGATTTAGAAAAGTCTATTATTGCAGATTGGACTGCAATTATGTGGTTAGATAAAGAAATAAATGACACACGTCAAATAACATCTATGCTTCAAAACAGAAATGAAGCACATAGGTATTCTGAGGCAAATAACTTAAAAGCGAAAGCTGACCATAGAGTACAAATGGTAGAAGATGTTAAACATAAACAGTCAATGTATGGTTTAAAACACATTGATTGGAAAGGATGGGCGAGTGGAAATTATGGATTATAAAGATTTTCAATTAGATGATAATGCCACTATTCAGTCTTTAAGAATTTTAATTAATCAATGTTGGAAGACTCTCCCTATCTATGAAGGAAAGAATAAGGCAAATCAGATAGTATATTCTCGTGAGGAGGCATACGAGAGTTACAGAAAACATTTATGTTTTTTAATAACAAAAGTCACTGGTGCTAGTAAAATTTGGCAAGATAATCAATATTATGTAGAACTTGCATATATTCTAGTTGGTATGCAGGATATTACGGCTGACGAGCATGATAGAGTTAAATATTTAGTACATCATTGTACTAAGCTTATTAATAACATGATTAATGTGATTGTTAATAATGGCTCTTAAATATTATGATGCCGCAGCAAAGATTAGACAGCCAAACCCAAAAGCATCTTATTATGCTGACTATGCTGCTATGATGGACTTAGGTTTTGAAAATGCCCCAAATGTTGTTTATGATGAAATAGAATATGAAGCTACCTATGGAGAAGAAGACTTTGTAACCATTCCTAGAGTAAGAGTTGATACAATATTAAATTATAATACTGGTATCATTCTTGGAGATGATTATAAGACATTTATATTTGCTCCAGAGTTTGAAGTTCAACCATATTATGGTATGAAATTTCGTTGGCAAGGTAGTTATTGGCTTGTAATTAATACAAATTCTTACGCAAGTCTGCCCGTGTCAGCAGAAGTGAGAAGATGTAATAATGTTCTTCGCTTCTTTAACGAGAAGGGAGAAAGAGTGTACGAGCCATGCATTATGGATTATACATTACGTTTTGCTAATAATGAAGATACAATGACTATTGCTATTGGTAACGGAGAGCAAAAGGTGTGGTGTCAGAGAAATAGCCGTACACAATTAATCCAACCAAATGAGAGGTTTTTATTTGGTACACCAGAACAAAGGGTTGCATTTAGACTATATGCTGGTGGTGTTAAGAATTATCTTAACGGGGTTACTATGGACGACTCATCTCCAACAATTACAGAGTTTTATGTAGACCATTATGAAATTAATCCTTTATTTGACGATTTAGAAAATGGTTTTGCTAATGCATATCTTAATGAGGTAACAATTGCATTAAATGATGTAGAGCCAAAAATGAATATTGGAGATAAGGATATAGTGAGTGCTATTGTAAAACGTGGCAATACAATATTAGACAATGTCAACATAGAATGGTTATCATCTGATAATGATGTTGTCAGTGTGTCTGATGGTGTCATTACTGCCAATTCTTTAGGTGATGCTGTAATCACAGCAACTATTTCTGATACTAATATTTCTACTACAGTACAAGTGTCGGTTGTAGAAGAAGAAGTTGATGATATTTATGAGTTGTTGGTTTCACCAGACAAGGATTATGTTTTACAAGGGGTTTCTGAAACTTTTGTTGTTGATTTATATAAAAACGGCGTAAAACAACCAGATGTTGTAACCTTTGCAGATTTATCTACGGGTATTCCTGTTGGTAAATATACTATTACATCTGATGTACAGAACACTTTTACACTTACTAATAAAGGCATGTATATGGGTGCCCCAGTAATTGTAAGATGTGTCAGTGGTTCTCATGAGTTGACATTATATATTAGGTTGAGGGGGTTATACTAGTGGTTACAGACGAAAGAGAATATGCGACATATGAAGCTATGAAGATGGCGTCATATCGTATTATTGAACACTTAATGACAAGTAAGGATGCGGAAATTATATGGAAACTTTTAAAATATAATGATGCGAATGCTTATGCTCGTCCTGATTTGACGATGGAGGAGAAGAGAAAACTAATATATAATGGTGAGGCTATTCAAACGGATTTTAATGTATTTTTTGATTTTATGATGGATGATGCTGAGGATGAGATGAAAACTGTATTAAGAATTTATCCAGCAGAAGTTTATCCTATTACTAGGGTTACTGGTATTTGTACGATAAATTTCGAGGTATTCACTCATTCAAAGATTAATCATTTATCCGATTATACTACTAGAGTTGACGTTATCATACAAGCTTTATTACAAGTATTAAATGGTGCTGATATTGGAGGCGTTGGTGTGTTGTTTTTTGATAATCAAGCGAGTCACTACGACAGAATTCAAACCACAGGTCAAAAACCATTTAAGGGTAAAGTTTTAAAAATGTCTGTTAATATGGGGTAGTATGGAAGAACACATTAAAGAATTATATTTTGATGAGCCTATTCAATACAAAGAACTATTGATTTATCCTGTAACTATGAAAGACTATTTAGACTTTCACATGATGGTCAATTGTTTATTAGTGGATAAAAACAGTATTCCAGATGTAAATATTATTAGTATGTCATATTTACGCTTTTTGTATTATGAGTCTATGACTAACAATGCACCTTATGTTTATATGATTAAGGCGTTACTTTGTATAGTTTTACATATAGATTTTGAAGAAGAAATGAATTTTTATGTTGATGAGCATGATAAAGCATTTTTTAAAATAAAGGGTATAGAGTATAATGCAAGGGATTTTGACGAGATTACAAAAATAATCTTTGCTCAAAACTGTATTAAACCTATTGATGAGACAATTCAGAAAGAAATAAGAGATGCTTTAGAAAAAGCCGAACAATATAAAATGCAACAAAATAAACAAAAAATATGCTCTTTAGAAGAGCAGATGATTTGTGTACTTATATCAACATCTTTAAAGATGGAAGACATCTATCAGTTGACAATAAGAAAGTTTGAAAAGATTTTGCAAAGAGTGGATGCAAAATTGCATTATCAAATTTATCTTAGTGCTTCTTTATCGGGGATGGTTGAATTTAAAAATAAAGATGCAATTAAGCATTGGATGAATGACTTAACAAAAGAAGATAGATACGAAGATGTCAAAGTAGATATGGAGACAATGCGTAATAAAATTGAAGGTATAAATAAATAAAGGAGGAAAAAATAATATGAAGAAGTTTTTAGTTAGTACAGCAGATGTGTACGGATATGACTCAAATGATAACTTATTATTTGTTGGTAAAACTTTATTAGATAGTTCTATTGAAACAACTTTATCTAATACAGACGTAAGAGCTGGTAGAGGTAACCAATTACAATATATTTATTATCATTCTGCTGAAATGAATATTACTGTTAATGAAGCACAATTCTCATTAGATTTCTTAGCTTTAAATACAGGTTCTGCAATTACAACAGGTGCAAAAATCTGGACAGAGGAAAGCGTAACCGTAACTAATGGTGCTGGAACTGTAACAGAAGGAACTCCATTATCAGTACAAACTCAAACAATTTATGGTTGGGTAACAAAAGAAGATGGAACAGTAGAAAGAGTAGCATTTACAGGAAAAGGATTTACTTTAGCTGATACAAGTTACTCAGGAACAGTTTGTGTAAGATATTACACTAACGACTCTGCTGCTCGTCAAATTACTGTTTATGCAGATATGTTACCATCAGTAATTCGTTTAGTTATGGTTGGAGCTTTAGCAAGTTCTGACTCTACAACAAACCAAATCGGAACAGTACAAGTAGAAGTTCCAAGAGCATCTATGACAGGAGCATTTACTTTAAGTATGACTCCAGACGCTGTCGCTCAAACTCCATTATCAGTTCGTGCTTTAGCTTCTAATGAAGCAGCAGGTGGATGTGATGGAAATAGACCAATTTATGCTACTATTACTGAACAAATTAATGGTGCTAAATGGTATGATAACGTTGTAGCATTAGCTATTCAAGGCGGAGACTTTGATTTAGGAACAAGTGAGTCTGTTCAATTACAAGTATACGCTATTAAGAATGATGGTTCAGCAGCTTTCTTAGCTCCAACAGACGGATTAACATTCGCATCAGACCATACTGAATTTGCTACAGTTGAGGATGGTTTAGTTGCTGGTGTTGCAGCTGGTAAAGCAGTTATTAAAGCTACTATTACTGACGTTCCTAGCATTGATGCTAATGTCATCGTTACAGTATCTTAATTTATATGTATTGTGATTATAGCCAATATGTAGAAAAAAGTGTCATTGAACAGTACCTTGACTGTTCTTTGACACATAATCGTTGTTTAAAACAAAAGTTTTGTCACAAACAAAAACGTGTTACACAAACAGATGATTGGCGAGATTGTCCAATATTAGTAAGAGAGGAGAAACGTAATGAAGATATTAAAAAGCAGGAAAACAAAAAATAAAAAAGAAACCAATGTCAAAGACACAGCTTTAAACAAACAAGAAGAGAAAGATATTGATGTTAAAACTGCTAATGCAGAAAATATAGATGAGAACAAAGATAGTAAACCAGTTGAAGTAAAACCACAAGTTAGAACTAGAAAAACTAATAAGAAAAAAGAGGTTTGGAGGGTTGTTGTGGCAACTCCAACATATTTCGTCATAAAGAAAAATGGTGAAACTATTACTGTTCGTGAAAAGAATAATTATATGAGAGGACAAGATATTTTATATTAGTCTTCTTTTTTATATAGAGTTTTTGGAAATATATCAGGTTCGAGTCCTGAGCTCTATGCCATACAAAAGCGACAGGAGGGGTTATATGAACTTAGGCGAGTTATTATCGGTTGAAAATTTAATGTTAATTGGAACCGTAATCGGTACTATTATCGCATCCGCCTTTACGTCTTATAAAACTGTTGTGAATAAAATAAACGAGGAGCAAAGAACAAGAAAAGATGAGTTGCCTAAAGCAGTAAAGAAACAATCTAAGTTAAATTGTGAAATACTACAAGAGGCAGAGAAGGTAAAAGAATTACTTGATGCAGATAGGGTTCAAGTATATGAATTTCATAATGGAGCCCATTATGCGAATGGTAGAAGTGCCTTAAAAACGACATGCACATTTGAAACTTGTAGATATGGGGTGCAAAGTTGTAGAGACATTTTAGCCGATGTTCCTCTTAGTGTTATTCCTGTGTTTATTAAGACTTTATTAGATGATGAAGAGTTATATGTAAAAAAATTAGAGGATATTAAAGATACGATGAGTGGAACGTATAATATAAAATCTTCTATGGGTATAAAAGGTTTTTATGATGTAGTAATTCATAATGAAGATAGAGAACCAATTGGTTTTGTTGCTGTTCAATTTTGTAACAGGGATGCTAGTAACATAGATAAAGATGTAGTTAAGAAATTTGCATGGTTTGTGGAAATGAAATTAATGAAAACTTAATAACGAAAAGTTGGTGAAGTTGAGGATGATTGAAGCTCTGGAAATAGTGTTAATTATGTTTATTCTTTTATGTTTGTTGATACCAGTGTTTTTTAACATTATTAAGATTAAGTTGTGGGAATATATTGTGGAGAAACTGGACGAACAAAATAGACATGAAAGATTAAGAAAAGATATGAAACAAAGGAAAGAGGGCAATCAAGGAAAAACACATATCAAGTAAAAAGGGGAGAAATTATGATTTTAGGGTTAGACATGGCTACTAAAAAAACTGGTTTTTGTTTAATGAATAGTGATGGTATGCCAAAGTATTATGGGGTGTTAAGAACATCTAGCGTTGAAACAAAGGACAGAATGGTTGAAATATATGTTGCTATCAAAAGCATTATTGAACAGAACAACATTGAACACATTGTATTTGAGGATGTTCCTGTAAACAACCATAATAATTTGAAAACTGGAAAAGATTTAAGTATACTCCAAGGAGTTATCCTTGGGCTATGTTTTGATAAGAAAATCAAATATACTATTTACAATCCTAGTGCTTGGCGTTCTATTGTAGGAACTTATGATGGAACCCGAGAAGGGATGAAACGGAATAATCAGAAAAGAAAAGCAGTTGAAATGGTTAATGAATTATTTGGATTAGATTTTGTGTATAATGAAACAGAGACTAAGAGTAAATTTACAGATGATGATAAAGCCGAGGCTATTTTAATTGCTTTAGCATATATTAAAGATGCAAGGAGGTTAGAGAATGAAGTATAAAATTTTATTAGGAGTTCCTAACACATATTCAGTTGGGGCAGTATATTATCATTATTATCAAACATCTCCTTCTGAAGGAGATTGGTCTACTACAGATAAGGCTGAGGCTATTACTAAGATAGAGGAATTGTTAGAAAGCTATGGTACATCTGAAATGTCAGTGGTAATTGAGTTAGACATTACTAATACAATAGATATTCCAGACTTACCATCTGATGTAAATGATAATGAAGAAGCTGAAGAAATACAATAGTAAAAAAGGAGAGATAAATTATGGAGATTATTGTAAAAGGTAATACAGTAAAATTAAAAAGAGATTATTTAACTAACGGAGAAGTCAATTACATATTAGAAGAGGTATTAAAACTTTATAATCAAGATGGCGACATTGATGGTTATTCTTTTAGTCCGATGACTATGATTACAAATTTTTATTCGTTGTTATTTGAAATATGTATTGAGGACTATGATGCTAGTAATACTGATGATTATAATAAATATTATAATTTAGGAGTTCAGTATGAGTTATTAAAAGTGGTAACAAATGCGGATGAAGCATATCATTTAATGATGACTATTTCAAAAGATATGGCAAGTGTTGAAGCTGTAGTTGATAAGGGTATTGCAAAACTTATTGCTGCAATAATGGAGAAAATTCCAGATGCTAAAACAATGTCTAAAATGTTAAATAAGTTACCAAAAGAATGGCAGAAAGTGGTTAGTGATTACAATAATATCATAGGGAAAGAAACAAAAGAAGACGAATAAGTCTTCTTTTTTTTAAGAAATAACAAAAATGAAGGGAGGAGGCTTGCTATGGCTAGTATTAATTACATAGCAAATTCAACTCAATTAAACAAGGAATTACAAACTATATTAGGAGATGTTGTAGATGCCGTATGTAATACTTTGTTGAGGGACTTTCAACAACATTTGAATGCAACTATTTACGCAGCTCCAGAAGGTAAAGAATATAAAAGGTTTAAAGAAAATGGTGGTTTCTATTCTGGTTGGAAGATAAAAGAGCACCAACGTAGTGCTATTAGTGGCTATATAAAAAGTCTTGCATTTGATGGTGGTGCATTAAAGGCTCCTTCCTATGATAATCATTTAGCACATGGTGGTACTACTGGTGGAGACCTTAGAGGATATATGGCGAATATTTTAAACGACATACAGTCAAATGATATATATTCATATGCTGGTGGAGCGAAGTATTTATCAGATGGCACGAATTCTGAAGGCTATTGGACTTCATATTTAAGAGATATTGATAAAAAAGTTGAGTCTTGGTTAGATGCAGAATTTAAAAAACATGGAATAGTTAGGGGGTGAAATATAGATGAATAAAGATTATTATATAAAGTTAAGTGCTCGTATTGATGAGAGTCAAAAGACGATAACAGAGCTTAATACGCAGATAAAGAGTTTACAAAACAAAATTTCTGATTTAGAGATTAAAGTCAAAATTCCAACCACAACATCTAAAGGATTTACAGATTTAAACACTCAACTACAAAAACTTGGTGTATCTATGCAAGATTTTAATAGTAATATTTTAAGTACAAGAACAACTTTTGATACGACAACCACTAGATATACTGATAATGCTGGTAAAATGTTAACTGTTACTGAAAAACTTATTAATGGTCAAAAGATGTATAAGGCATCATTAAAAGAAGTTAACAGTGCTGTTGAAACAAATGCGAAGCAAGCAGATACTTGGAAGTATTCATGGAGTAAAGCTTTTCAATCATTTACTACATATATGTCAGTAACTACTGTGTTTTATCAAATTATAAATACAACGAAGCAGATGATACAAGAAGTTACTGATTTAGATAGTGCATTGGTAGAATTACAAAAGGTATCTACTTTAACAGGTGATAGCTTACAAGAATTTGTGTCAGATGCTTATGATGCAGCTGAGGGAGTGGCTAAGACAGGTACAGAAATGATTAATGCCGCAACAGAATTCTCGAAGGCTGGTTATGATGACTCACAGATATTAAAACTTGGTGAGTTGGCTTTAATGTATACTAATATTGCCGATGAAGAGGTTAGTGCAGCTGAGTCTGCGGAATTCATGATTGCTCAAATGAAAGCATTTAATATAGAGGCAGAAGATGCCATTCATATTATTGATGCTGTAAATGAAGTTGCTAATAGATATGCCGTTAGTTCAGCTGATATTGCAAATAACTTAGGTAAATCTTCTGCGGTTATGGCTAATGCTGGAAACAGTTACGAAGAAATGATTGGTTTATTAACCGCTGGTACAGAGATTACACGTAATGCATCAAAAGTTTCTAACGGTCTTAAAACTATTACTTTACGTATGCAGGGAATGACCGATGAAGGCGAAAAAAGTATGGAGCTTGTTGCTCAAATGGAAGAATTATATTCAAAATTAGGAATTTCAGTTTATGATGCTAATGGCGAATTAAAGAATACATTTGAGTTGTTAGAGACATTAGCTCCTATATATCAAGAAGCTACAGCTGCTGAAAAAGCTTACATTACCGAAACTATTGCAGGTAAATATCAAGCACAAAATGCTGCCGCAATCTTAAATAATTTTGAAACTGCTATTAATGCTACTGAAACTGCAATGAACTCACAAGGTAGTGCAATGTCAGAGAACGAAAAGGTTTTAGGTAGTATTAGAGGAAAGTTAAGTCAATTAGGTTCTCAATTTGAAGAATTGTCACAAAAAGTAATAGGAAGTGACCTTGTTAAGTTTTTTATTGATTTAGGAACAGCGATATTAAAATTAGCCAATAGTGATTTTGGTAGCTTAGTTGGTAGAATAGGTATAACTATTACATCAACATTATTATTGACTAATGGCTTTACTAAATTAAAAAGAGTTATCATAGATACTATGAATAAATTAACTCTTTATAATTTGGGGTTAAAAGATACGAATGTTAGTAATTTAAAGGTTGTAGCATCTAATAAAGCATTATCAACAGGTTTTAAATTAGTGAAGACTGAAAGTGCTGGTGCCGCAATTGGATTAAATACAATAAATTCAAGTTCTAAATTGTTAACAGCCTCATTTGGTGCTGTTACGACATCTATAAAAACAATGGGTAAAGCAATGATAAGTAATCCTTTGTTCTGGGGTGTAATTGCAATCCAGGGGATAATGGCATTAGTCGATTGGATGGATAAGCTAGATAAAAGTGCTGAAGAAGTATATGAAGAAGCTAAAACCAGGTATGATGAAGTTAAGTCCGAGTTAGATGATGTCGATAGCCAATTAGAGAGTATCTCTAATAGAATGGATGAGTTAAAAAATAAAGGAAGCTTGTCTTTTACAGAGAAAAGCGAACTTGATAATTTAAAAGAGCAGACTAGACAGCTATTGTTGCAAAAACAAATTTTAGAAGAAAAAGAAAAGGAAGAAAAAAAGAAATTAAGAACTGCTGCAAAAAATAAAGTATCAGAGGCTTTAGGAGAACAAACAGATTATACAGATGTTAGACAACAGGTAAAAGATACTAACTTCATAAAAAGATTTCAAGACCAGTTTGGTTTAACAAACAAAGATGCTTTTAATAACAAACAAAACTTAATTGAGTTTTCTCCTAACAATTTGAAAGACGTTGAAAGTTATATAGATGCATTAGAGCAATTAAAAAAACAATATAGTGATAATAAACTAGCAGTAGAAATGCTAAATAATGAGATAAGCAGAGTAAGAAATAATGCAGAAGCTACGGAAAACGTTGAGGTTAAGGTTTCTTCTTCCGTAAAAAAAGCAATAGACACAAACAAGAAAAATTATGAAGATTATAGCAAAAAGATAAAAGAAAACAAAGAACAGATAAAGAAATACCAAGAAGAAGTAAAGAATTATGAAAAAAATAATCCTTTGGTAACCAGTGGTAAAACTCCTAATTTTCAGACAACAGAGGATAAGGAAGAATACTTAAAGTATCAGTTGGCAAAGAAATCTATTGAAGAGATGACCAATGAAAACAAAAAATATTCAGAAAGTCAGAAGCAAAGTAAAGAAAACTTGAAAGAGCAAGCAAAGGTTTATGAAGAATTATTATCTGATACTGAATTGCAGGCTAATTTATCTCAAGAAGAACTTGATAATCTAAAAGAGTCTTTAATAGAAATATATAAAATTACCGACCCTAATAAGGCTAAAGGCATGCAATTTGATGAAATTCTTACGTCTGGGGACTATTCTGACGCAGTAAAACAGTTGTTAGATTTTAAAGATGCTGGCGAGGTAACTGGAGAACAGATAGATGAATTGCGAGAAAAATTCCCTGAATTCGATGAGGCATTAGGTGAAATTTCTTCTGAAGAAGCCGCCGAACACATGAATTCTTTAAGTGAGCAAACTCAAAATCTGGCAGAAGTTATGAATGATGCAACAGCTACTGCTTATGATAGATTAGTAGCTTTAGCAGACTCTTATAGTGTTCTAACGTCAGCAGTTGATGAATATAATGATAGTGGTTATATTACTGCCAATACATTAAAAAGTTTGGTTGATAATGATTTATTACAATATTTAGAATGGGAAAACGGTGCATTAGTCGCTAATACAGGTGCTCTATATGATTTAGCGGACGCTGCCAAAATTAGTGCATTAGAGGATTTGAAAGCAGCATATGCTAAAGACGTTTTAGCAATTGCAACTGGTGATACTGCTGAAGCTTCTCAAGCTGCTAAAGATATTATTGCAGAAGAAAAAGGTCAAATTTCTGGACTAGGAATGTTGGCACAGGCACAGGTTGGTGGTTTATTTAGTCTTGCTATGGCTCAAGAGGCTGTGGCTAGTGCTGGTAAGGATATTGATTTAAGCGATAAACAAGCACAATTAGAAAAGCTAAATTCTGTTTATAATAATATGGCAAAAACCATTTCAAGTATGAGTTTGGGAGGTTCCGTTTCCAGAAAGTATACAGGTGGTGGGTCTTCTTCCAGTCGACCTTCTTCATCACCATCTTCTTCAAAGTCTGAAAAAGAATGGTGGGAAAAAGAACTTGAGGCACTACAAGACCAATTTAAGTATAATGAGATTACGATAGAGCAATACATCAATGGTTTAAGTAACTTATTAGGTAGAGTACAACAAGGTACGGACGCTTGGAGAAAGATTAATGAGGAACTTCAAAAACAGCGTCTTACGAAGGTTGAGGATGACTACAAACGAGGAACTATTAGCCTTGATGAGTATATTGCAAAACTTAAAGAACTTATAAAAGCTTATAAACAAGGTACTGATGCTTGGAACGAATTAGCAGATAAAATTAAAGAGGGTTTGGAAGATAAACTTGACCAACAAAAAGATGATTTAGAAACTGCTGAAGATGCTGCTATAAGTATTATTGATAAAGAAATAGAAAAACTTGAGGATTTAAGAGACGCTGAAGAAGAACGTTATGATAAATTAATTGAAGAAAAAGAAAAGGCTAATGAAGAGACTGAAAAAGAATTAGAATTAGCTAGACTTCAAGAAGCATTGGAAAATGCAAAGAAAGAGAAAAATAAACGTGTATGGCGTGAAGGTATTGGTTGGGTTTGGGAAGCCGACCAAGAAGCTATTAAGGAAGCTCAAGAGGCTCTTGATGAATTTAATAAAGAACAAGAAATCAGTGATTTAGAAGAAGAAAAAGACAATGCTTTAGATGCCATTGACGACCAAATTAAAGGTTGGGAAGATTACAAAGAACAATGGGAGAGCGTTGTTGATGATTATGAGTTCGAGCAAGATAGATTAATCTTGTTGCAAAAATTAGGTGCTGAAACAGAAAACGAAATATTGCAACAAAAGATTGAAGCAATTAATCGTTATAAAGACGCTTATCTTTCTACAATGAAGGAGATTGAAGAATTAGAGAAAACATCGGCAGATAAATTAATGGGTTATACTACTCCAAAAGATACAAATGTCGGTGCTGGTTCAACTCCTGGGGCGTCTGGCGGAGGAGGTTCTGCTGCTCCATCATTATCTAAAGGTTCTTATGTGTCTGTAAAACCAGGTACTAGATGGTATTCAAACTCTTATGGTGGAGGAACAAGTGGAACTGCTCGTTCTGGTACGATAAGATATATAAACAATAGTGGAACACATCCTTATAATATAGATGGTTTAGGATGGGTTAGAAAGTCAGACATAGTCGGATATAGACACGGTGGTGTTGTAGACTATACAGGTTTAGCTATGTTACACGGAACTAAAACAAAACCTGAATATGTATTAAACAACGACCAAATGAGAAATATGCTTGCTAATTTTACTAAGCCACAAGTTACGAAAAATGTTGCGAATAATACAAATAAGGTTGAAAACTATAACTTTGGTAATATTGAGTTGCCAAATGTTAATAATGCACAACAATTTGTAACAGAATTAAAGTCTTTGATTAATATCACTAAACATCAATAAAAGGCGTCAGAATTAACTGATGCCTTGCCGACATTTGTGTCGGTGACTTAATAAGGCAAAAAAAAAGAAAGGAGGATGTGTATGATATATCAACCACGTAATGTTCAACCATCTAATACTGCGATTGATGGTAGTAAAGACAATGTCTTTACAATGGAGGCACAAACTAATTCTTATATTTCTGCTTACCAATTATTAATATCTGATTTTGATAATAATACAATATATACAGGAACTAAAACAAACTTAAGTACGAATGCATACAATGGAGATACAATATCTATACCTGTGACGGCTAGTGAAGTACAGTTGAGTAATGGCACAAATTATAAATGGCGTGTTCGTTTGTATCAACCAACATCAGATATGTTGATTACATATGGTTTAGTACAGCAAGAAAGCACTACGACAAATATTTATATACAACCCAATATTAATATAAAACCTGGCATGACAATAACTATTAATGGACAAACGCAGATAATTTCAACATATGATTTAGATACTGGTTTAGCAGTTGTTGCAACTGCTTTTTCTAGTGCTCCAGCAATAGGTACTCAATATAAGATTTATTCTGATTTTATAGAAACAGTGCCAGACTATATCGTTTATGCTCGAGAAACACCAACTGTATCTATAAATAATGTGCCATCTTCTTTAACATTGAAATATCACACATTCCAAGGTGTATATACTCAAACTGATAATGTCCCTATTGTGTATCATCAGTTTGATTTATATGTGAGAAACGCTGATGGAACGGATACTTTAATAGATACGTCTGATAGAGTTTATTCTGCTAACTTATCATATACTTATGATGGTTTTAGAACAGGTAATACATATTCAATACAGATGACCATAGAAAATGATATGGGTATCATAGTCAGCACTGAGTTGTATTCTTTTAGTGTTACATATGACATTGTAGAATACTTACAACAACCACAGGCTGTATTTAATGAGCAACAGGATGCAGTTAGAATATCCTGGGTTACACCAGTTGAGCATGATGGTGTATCTAGTGGTGGTGGAACGCAAATTTTATATAATACCCCATTTGCTGGATTTGCTTCATTATATACTAATGGTTATACGATGACTTGGGAGTCTGAAGACGGTTTATGTGTTATGCCTGACGACTTCAATATCTCATTGCAATTTATGCCAGATGGAGATTTCTTTTTTGATGATAACGGGACATATCACGAAAGAGTTACATTAATTTCAGGAGAAACCGATGACCCAGATGGTGATGGGGAGTTTGAAATAATTATAGATAAGAATAATCTTATTTTTACATTAGCACCAGATATAAGCTTAACAATACCATTTTATACTAATACAACACAAGAATTTGTTTTAACGGCAACTGGTACAGCACAAATTAACAGTGATTATGTATGGCAAGATACAGCTACATGGAATGACTCATATTTTTGGACTGAAGGTGGTACATCTATAGAACGTGTTTGCAATCACTGGTGGAAAGTGCAAATAACTAGTACAGAAATGAAAGTTGAAGAAGTATTTTCAACAAATTAGAAAAGGGAGATGATAATTAATGTTATTAACAAAAGTTACAGTATCTGAAGATGTAGTATTAGACTTTTTTCATTTAGAACAAAAATCATCTGCCAATGATAACATTTTTAACAACCCACGTTATCGACCAGTTCTTAATAATTATTCTAGGTTTTTAGTAACCTTTGATGATGGTGGTACAGTTGCGAGTGGTATTGCTGACGTGGCACTGGGGTATAACTTTTCTGTGTACAGAGAAATAAAAGACACTAATCAGTTAGTATATGTGGCTCATTTAGGTGAGGGAAGTTTGTCAATGGTAGATTATAACGTGGTAAATGACACTACATACAGATATTATGTATTTAAAGAGGATGAGTCTGCAATTTCAGAAGCGGTTGTTTCTAATGATGTAACTACTTGTTGGTGGGATTGGTCTTTAGTTGATTTAATTCCTAGTACAACAGAAAAAAATCTTTATTATGCAAACCCTAATGAAATGTGGAAGTTTAATCTAAATGTGACAAGTGAGGCTCGTACACAAAATATTAATACCACTACATACAACAACTTGACTCGTTTTCCAAAAGTGTCAACTGGTAAGATGAATTATGCTAGTGGTGGATTGACTTGTTTATTAGGTAATTTACAACAACTTAATAATGGTCAATTAAGTTATGTGGAACCAGCCAGTATGTTGGACAGATGGAATGATTTTTGTGCTAATGGTAATATTAAATTATTAAAAGATAGAAAAGGTAATGCTATGTTGGTAATGATTACTGGTAATAGTGGTCAAACAGATGATATATTAAGAGAACAGCCTACTACAGTTACATTTAACTGGGTGCAAGTCGATGATACAACAAACATTACTGTCATTGGAGGCTAATAATGACTGTTGACACAAGAGCTTTAGCTGATACTTATAGTACCACATTATGGAGCCAATATGGCGAGGTTTTAAGATTAGTTGATAGTTCTACTATTAGCATGAATTACTTAACAGAGGTATTAAAAAGACCAAATTACCAGGCTAGATATAGATTATTTGTTTTAAATTCTGATGAAACAATAGACTATGAAATTCCACAAGAAGATATTATTATTAATTCTGGAAATTTTACAGAAAATTATCAGAATGGGCAAAGAAAAAGTGTTAATGTGAGTTTGGTTAATATAGACGGCAAATACACTCCTAGCATCAATACTATATGGGTGCACAACAGATTTAGGTTGGATATTGGTTTACAATTTGATGGTCAAATTTATTGGTTCCCAAGAGGTATTTATGTTTTAGGAAATCCGACGGCTAGTCATGCAAATTCTGACAGACAGGTTACATTGACATTGGTGGATAAGTTTGCTGTTTTAGAGGGTAAACAGGGAACTTTAGAGGCTACTTACGAGATACCAGTAGACTCTGATGTAAAGCAAGCTATTATTGGTATTTTGACATTAGATAATGGCTCTGGTTATCCTATAGATTTAAAACCTATTATTTATGACCAATCATTTGAGGGTATTAAAATGCCATACACCTTGTCTAAAGACGCTGGTAGCACTTTAGGCGAGATGATAATAGAAATAGGAACAATATTAAATGCTGAGGTGTATTATAATTCGCAGGGAAATTTATGCTTTATTAATATTAATGAAACAACATTGGACGTGCAAAAAGCATCGTTATGGGATTATTCAGAAGATAATAGAGATTATCATGGAGCAAGTGCTAGTTATGACTTTGAAAATGCAGTTAATGAGGTGCAAGTAGTTGGAGACAACATCAATAACGAAATATTTTCTGCATATTCTCAAAACACTAATCCAGCATCTCCTTTGTGTATTGCTCGTATAGGTAGACGTATAGCATATATTAACGACAGCAATATTTATAGTGATGATTTAGCACAGCAAAGAGCGGACTATGAATTAAGAAAATTTGGTATATTGAAGACAACTATGACCGTTACTGTGTCTTTTAATCCATTGTTATTTGTTAATAACTTAATAACTATTACGGATGAATATTATGGTCTGCAAAGAGCTCGTTTTCTAATACAGTCTATATCATATACGTTAGGTGACCAGTGTGAAATGACATTGACTTGTTCAAATATAGCTAATTTCTCTGATTTAACTTTAATATCTATAGAGAAACCAAAAGTAAGTAACATTTTAGACGCTATTTTAGATGCACCATTTGAGAATTAATAGGAGGTATAATATGAATGCAAATTTAATTACGTTTGAAGATAAGGTAACCATGGCTCAAAATCCTAGTATTCCTGATAAAAATAAAATAACTAGTGATGATATAAATCAAATAAAAGATGCAATTAACTCGGGGCTATTAAATTTAATATATCCTGTTGGGTGTTATTTTGAAACTAGCGATGATAGCTTTAATCCAAACACTTCTTGGGGGAGGTATGGCAGCTAGATAGCGTTGGAAAAATTACAATTTCTCAAGATTTAGACGACGAAGATTTTTCTGTTTTAGGGTCAACAGGTGGTAGCAAAACTCATACATAAACTCTTGAAGAATTAGCTCGACATAATCATATTTCTTACCCAGGTGGAGCTATAACCAATTCAAAACAGGAACTAGGTGCTGTTGTTGCTGCACTTTCAAATAGTGGTGAAACAAGTTATACTGGCGAAAGTAAACCAATGGATATAATGAACCCGTATATAGTTGTTAAAAGATGGCATAGAACAGCATAAATAAAGTAAAAGGGAGGTGTATTATGGCACAAATAACATTCGAAGATAAAGAACAAATAAATACATATCCAGATATACCAGTAAATAAAAAATGTACCGCTGATGATATGAATGAGATAAAAAGAGTTATAAATGAGAATGATAGCATTTGTGCTTATCAAGGTACTTGTACAGACGAAGAACTAGAACAAGCAATTGCAAATAGTGATTAAAGAAAGGAAAGTGATAACAATGAATAAAGTTTACAATATGTTACAT
>ERZ1643249.206-NODE-206-length-74798-cov-8.318893_pt1 | contig 74798 bp, 89 predicted proteins | sample MGYA00579263_ERZ1643249 | MGnify/ENA primary metagenome ERZ1643249 (study PRJEB29033, sample SAMEA4952264) | chicken gut metagenome | biome: Broiler Chicken; feature: Gastrointestinal Tract; material: Caecum | place: Ireland | collected 2018 | study: Broiler...
TTTTAATATAAGACTTTTCCTGCTATTCATAATTTATTTCATGTTTTTATCCTGGTAATTAGTTGATAACCCTTAACAAAAACGTTTGTTCGTGGTAAAATGGAAGCATGCAACAAAAAGTGTTTATTTCTCTTGATTTAAAATACTTATTATATAAAGAAAGAAGGTATAATCGTGGAACAACAATCTTTATTTGAAGTCCCTACGAATGAGCCACTTGCTTCTCGAATGCGTCCCAGAGATTTAAGTGAATTTGTTGGTCAGTCTCATTTAATTGGGGAAAATAAGATATTAAGAAAGATGATTGAGTCGGACAATATTTCCTCTATGATTTTTTGGGGGCCTCCGGGAGTGGGGAAAACGACTTTAGCTCGGATTATTGCTCATGAAACAAAGTCAGAGTTTATTACTTTTTCAGCGGTAACTTCTGGTATTAAAGAAATAAAAAAAGTAATGGAAGATGCGGAAAATAATAAGAAATTAGGGGTTAGAACGATAGTCTTTGTTGATGAAATTCATCGTTTTAATAAAGCTCAACAAGATGCTTTTTTACCATTTGTTGAAAAAGGATCGATTGTTTTAATCGGGGCGACAACGGAAAATCCTTCCTTTGAAATCAATAACGCTCTTTTATCAAGGTGTCGCGTCTTTGTGTTGAAGGAATTATCTAGTGATGATATTTTAGTTTTATTGAAAAGAGCGATTACGGATAAACGAGGCTTTGGAAATCAAAAGGTTGATATTTCTCTTGATGATTTAAAAGTGATAGCTCAGTTTGCAAATGGCGATGCTAGAAGTGCTTTAACAACTTTAGATATGATAATTACCAATGCGGAAGAGACAGAGGATGGAACGATTAAAGTATCAAAAGAGGTTATTGAAGATTGTATTACAAAGAAAACATTACTTTATGATAAAAATGGAGAGGAACATTACAATATTATTTCTGCTTTGCATAAATCAATGCGAAATAGTGATCCGGATGCTGCGGTTTATTGGCTTGCTCGAATGTTAGAGGCAGGGGAAGATCCAATTTATATTGCAAGAAGAATTACAAGATTTGCTTCGGAAGATATTGGACTTGCGGATACCAATGCTTTAAATGTTGCGATTAATGTTTATCAAGCTTGTCACTTTATTGGAATGCCTGAATGTAATGTTCATTTGGCGGAAGCGGTTATTTATATGTCTCTTGCTCCCAAATCCAATGCTTGTGATGTGGCTTATCAACTTGCTAGTTCAGATGCGAAAAAAATGTTGGCTGAACCAGTCCCTCTAGTTATTAGAAATGCTCCCACAAAACTAATGAAGGAACTTAATTACGGAAAAGGATATCAGTATGCGCATGATAGTAAAGACAAACTGACAACTATGGATTGTCTTCCACCTTCTTTGCTTGGTAAAACTTATTATAAACCAGGGGTTCAAGGAAACGAAGTTCGATTTAAAGAACGATTGGAAAAGATAAAAGAATGGAAGAGAGTACATAAACAACAAAATCAATAAAGAAAAATATAAATTACAAATGATTCATACAAAAGAAATGAAATAAATAAAAGAGAAAGGAGAGAATCATTCCTGTTATTAAATGTTAGGATTGATTGAGTAAGTTCATATGAGTTTAAAACAAATGCAAAAAGAAGTATGGAAAAATAAACTTGAAAAAGGATTTAATACGACGAATGTGGAAAAAGAATTTTGTCTTTTGTATGGGGAAGTAGCAGAAGCTTATGAGGCTTATCGAAAGAAGAAAGATGATTTAAATGAAGAGCTTGCGGATGTTGCCATCTATTTAATGGGGCTATCTGAAATGTTAGGATATGATTTAGAAGAGGAGATAAGAAAGAAAGTAGCCAAAAACGCAAAAAGAATCTATAAAAATGTAGATGGGGTTAAGATTAGAGTAAAAGATTAAAATTTATTGCTTTAAAAAGTGTAAAATTTCTTTTAAAACTTGTGATTTTGGTTTTATTTTCTTTCCCTTTTGCTATAATAAAAAAGGAAAGGATGGGAAAAATGAAAGGTTTAAAAATATTCCAATATGGATGTGGAAAAATGAGTGTTTACACTATGCGCTATGTAATTGAAAATGGTGGAGAAATTGTTGGAGCTGTTGATATTAATCCTGATATCATAGGAAAAGATATTGGAGATATCATGGGCATTGATAAAGTTGGTGTTCTTGTCGAAGATGCCAGCAAAGCCGAAGAAATGTTAAGGGAATTAAAACCAGATTGTGCAATTGTTACGACAATGAGTTTACTTAAAGATCTTGAAACTCCTTTAATGACTTGTGCAAAATGTGGTATTAATGCGATTACTACTTGTGAAGAAGCTTTTTATCCGATGAACTCAAATCCAACTTTAACTAGCAAGATTGATAAACTTGCAAAAGAGAATAATTGTACAATTACAGGAAGTGGTTATCAAGATGCTTTTTGGGGTAATTTGATTACTACTTTAGTTGGATCAACCCATAATATTACGAAGATTAAAGGTAGTTCTTCTTATAATGTAGAAGACTATGGAATTGCTCTTGCCAAAGCTCATGGAGCAGGATTAACAAAGGAAGAGTTTGAAGAACAAGTTGCTTCCGCTGATGAAATTAGTGATGAAGAAAGACAAAATGTCATCGAAAGTGGAGAATATGCTCCTTCTTACATGTGGAATGTGAATGGTTGGCTTTGTGATAAGTTAGGTTTAACGGTTGTTAGTCAACGTCAAAAATGTGTTCCTCAATTTAATGATTACGATATTGAATCTAGTACTTTGGGAATGACGGTGAAAGCTGGCATGGCAACTGGTATGAGTGCCGTTGTTACGACAGAAACCAAAGAAGGAATTACCTTAGAAACGGAATGTATTGGTAAAGTATATAATAAGGATGAGTTTGATAAGAATATTTGGACTGTTTATGGAGATCCAGATACCACTTTAGTTATTGAAAAGCCAGATACAGTAAGACTTACTTGTGCTAGTATCGTCAATCGTATTCCTGATGTGATGAAAGCAGAAGCAGGTTTCGTTCCAACTTCACGAATGGGAGAATTAAAGTATATTAAAGAAGACTAAAAGTAGCGAGAGTTTTCTGATACTTTTTTTCTAGATATGGAATAAATTTAAAAGATCAAAAGACACCTACCATTTGGTAGGTGTTATCTATATAATGGGAATCTTCACTAAATTCGTGAACCTTTCCCACTAATAGATTATGTTCTTTTTTTAAATTTATACATTTTATTTGTGATAAATATTTTCTTTTGGTAAAATATAAATATAGAAAGAGGAGAAAAAAATGGAATTGAATGAACTGATACGAAAATATGAAAAATTAAAAGAGAATATTTTAGATTTATGGAGGTCTCTTTGACTGTGATAAGAAAGAAAAAAGAAAAGAAGAACTTGAGCAAGAGCAATTAAAAGAGAATTTTTGGCAGGATCGGGCGCAAGCAGAGAATATAATTAGTGAATGTAATCAATTAAATAAGATTTTAAAGAATATTAATGATTTAAAGGAGCAAACTAATAGTAATTTAGAATTGTTGGAAATATTAAAAGATGATTATGATGAAGAGGTTTTTGCTTCCCTTGCTTCCTCTTATTCTAAATTGGAAAAAGATTATGAAGATTTAAGTGTTATGTTACTTTTATCTTCTCCTTATGATGAATCGAATGCGATTATGGAAATTCATTCTGGAGCTGGGGGAACCGAAGCTTGTGATTGGGCGGATATGCTTTATCGGATGTATTTACGTTATGCGGAAAAGAAAAACTATAAAGTAGAATTGTTGGATTATCAAGCAGGAGAAGAAGCGGGAATTAAGTCAGTAACCTTTTTAGTAAAAGGAGATTATGCTTATGGTTATTTGAAAGGGGAAAAAGGCGTGCATCGTTTGGTTCGGCTTTCTCCTTTTGATTCCTCAAACCGCCGTCACACTTCTTTTGCAAGTGTTGATGTTACTCCGGAAGTAGATCAAAATATAGAAATAGAAATTGACGAAAAAGATATTCGAGTTGATGTTTATCGATCTACTGGGGCGGGTGGTCAAGGAGTAAATACAACTGATAGTGCGGTACGAATTACCCATTTACCAACGGGTATTGTTGTTACTTGTCAAAATGAAAGAAGTCAAATTCAGAATAAAGAGACCGCGTTAAAAGTTCTTAAAAGTAAACTTTATGCTTTGGAAGAGCAAAAAAGAGAACAAGAATTAGCAAAAGAAAAAGGGGAGCAGCGAAATATTGAATTTGGATCGCAAATTCGTAGTTATGTTATGCATCCTTATTCTTTAGTGAAAGATCATCGTACCGGGCGTGAAACCAGTAACGTAAAAGCCGTATTAGATGGAGATTTAGATATGTTTATTGAAAGTTATTTGAAAGGAGAACAAAATGGGGATACTCACGGATAACAATATTATTCAAAGCATTTATCAAAAAGGTAAAGGGAAACGCTATGTTCAATTTGTTTTTGGTTGTCTTTTAGTGGCTTTGGCTTTTAACCTTTTTTATGCTCCTAATGATATTGTGGCAGGAGGAGTTTCTGGTCTTTCTCTTGTTTTGAAACATATTTTTGGTATCAATTCTTCTATGTTTATTTTGATAGCGAATCTTTTTCTTCTTGTTTTATCTTATTTCTTTCTAGGAAAAGAGACGACCAAGATGACAATCTTTGGCTCTTTATTATTTCCTCTCTTGGTCAATTTAACCCAAAATCTATCGACTTATATTAGTTTTCAACAAAGTGAACTTATTTTAGTAGCGGTTTTTGGAGGGCTGTTGCAAGGAATTGGGGCTGGTCTTATTTTTAAAGCGGGCTTTACGACTGGTGGAACCGACATTCTAAACATGATCGTTTCCCGAAAGCTTCATATTAGTATGGGAAATGCTATTTTACTTACCGATGGTCTGATTGTGTTGTCTGGCTTTTTTGTATTTGGTTTCAATCGCTTAATTTATGCTTTGATCGTTTTATATCTTGTTTCTTTTGCAACGGATCGTGTTTTGCTTGGTATTTCAGATTCTAAAGCTTTCTATATTATTACTTCAGAGGATCAGAAAGTAAAAGATTTTGTAATGAAAGATTTAAAGCATGGCATTACGGAGTTTCAAGCGAAGGGTGGTTATGAACAGACCGATCAAGAAGTATTATTGACAGTGATTCCGACGAAAGAGTATTACAAATTAAAAGAAGGAATTCATGAAATTGATAAAGAGGCCTTTTTTGTAGTAACCGATGCTTATCAGGTGTTTGGCGGTGAATGATGATGAAACATTATATTTATCGTTATACTATTCTCATTGTGTGCCTTTTTTGCTCTGCTGTTGTTTTTAATCTCTTTTTATATCCTACCCATTTAGTAACAGGTGGTTTGAACGGCCTTGTTATTGTTGTTAATTATTTCTTTGATTTTAGTCCTTCTTTTTTACTCTTTCTTTTTTCTCTTATCCTATTATTTTTAAGCTTCCTCTTTTTAAAAAAGGAACAGACAATTGCTTCCCTTCTTGCTACCTTTTTATATCCACTTTTTGTGGAATTAACTTCTTCTTTTCCACGATATATTACGGTTGATACGACAGATCTTATTTTAATGTCTATTTTAGTGGGAGTTTTACTGGGCATTACCAATGGACTGATGTATAAGGTAGGGTTTAGCAATGGAGGACTCAATATTTTAAGTCAAATTATGAATCGTTATTTTCGTATTTCTTTAGGGAGAAGTACTTCCTTTTTGAATATTTTAATTGTGTTAATAGGAGGCTTTTCGTTTGGCTTTTCCATGGTTCTTTATGCACTAGTAGTTATCTTTATTAGTAGTGCTCTTATGGATCGTATTATTTTAGGAGTATCACGTAATAAGGCTTTTTACATTCTTACTACGAAAGAGAGTGCGGTGCGGAAGTATATTATTGATACGCTTCATCATTCGGTAACTATTTTTAAAGTAAAAGGAGCTTTTTTAGAAAGAAAACAAGATATGTTGTTGGCAGTTATCCCAAGTAGAGAGTATTTTCAAGTTACAGAAGGAATTAAAACACTAGATCCGAATGCCTTTTTTGTGGCAAGTGATGCTTATGAGGTGAAAGGAGGAAGATAACCTCTTTTTTTATGTCAAGAAAAACAGTGGGAAATTTTGTAAATTTTTAAGAAGTGTTACAGAATTTGTCGAACTATGTTATAATGACTATGAATAGGTGATGATAGGATGGATTTAATACGTTTAAAAAACGTGAGTAAACAATATAAAAATGGTGTGACGGCCATATATGATTTAACATTATCGATTAAAAAAGGATCCTTTGTTTTTGTGATTGGAGGATCTGGATCGGGAAAAAGTACCTTTATTAAAATGCTATATCGAGAAGAGAAACCAACAAGTGGCGAAATTTATGTTGGTGGTATTAATGTTGCTAAATTAAGAAATAAAAAAGTTTATAAATTAAGAAGAAAGCTTGGTATTGTTTTTCAAGATTATCGTTTGCTTCCAAAATTAACTGTCTATGAAAATGTGGCTTTTACGATGGAAGCTTTGGGAGCTACAAAAGATGAAACAAGAAAAAAAGTATTAAGAGCTTTGGAACTTGTTGGCTTAAAACATAAAATTCATAATTATCCTGATCAATTATCTGGTGGAGAACAGCAAAGAGTTGCTATTGCCCGTGCTATCGTTAATGAACCACGACTTCTTCTTTGTGACGAGCCAACTGGTAATTTGGATCCAGATATGAGTATGGAAATTATGCAAGTGTTAGATGAAATTAATAAGACTTGTGGAACAACCGTCATTATGGCTACGCATGATAAAGAAATAGTTAATCGGATGCGCAAAGAAGTTATTGTTTTAAAAGATGGAAGACTCATTAAGCATGAAGAACAAGGAGGTTATGAAGAATGAAAGGACTTCGTATGTTAAGACGAAGTGTTCGAGATGCCTTTAAAAGTGTATTTCGTAACTTCAGTCTTTCTTTAGCTTCTATTTCTTGTATCACAATTACTCTTTTAATCGTTGCGGTTTCTATTTTGATTACTTTTAATGTACAAAATTTTACCAAAGAGATGGAAAAAGATTTAACGATTGTTGTTTTTTTAAATAATGATACGACAGAAGATCAAGTGAGAACGGTACAAGATGAATTGGAAGATATGGATAATGTAGATAGTATCACTTTTCAGAGCAAAGATGCTATTAAAGATGAGATGAGGCAGGAAAGTGATATTTTCAATGATGTCATGGGTACTTGGTCAGAAGACGATAATCCTTTAAAAGACACGTTTCAGGTTAAAGTGAAAAATGTAGAAGAAATTTCTAATACAGCTAAAGACATTGAAAAGTTGGATCAGGTTAGTGTTGTTCGTTATGGAGAAGGAATGGTTGATAATTTACTTATGGCTTTTGAAATGGCTCAAAAGATTTCGTATGGTATGGTTATTGCTCTTGTCCTTGTTACGGTCTTTTTGATTATCAATACCATTAAATTAACTATTTTTTCTCGGAAAAGAGAAATTTCGATCATGAGACTTGTTGGAGCTAGTAATTTTACCATTAAAACACCATTTATTATCGAAGGAATGGTACTTGGACTTCTTGGCTCTATTATTCCAGTTCTTGTGATTTGCTTTGGTTATGTAGCTTTATATAATCATTTTGACGGCTATATATATAGTCAATTGATACAATTGATTCCACCGGAACCATTTATTTATACAGTTTCTTTAATTGTTGTAGTGATTGGTATGTTAGTTGGAATGATTGGTTCAAGTTCTGCAGTTAGAAAGTATTTGAAGGTGTAATATGAAGAAGATAAGAATAGGTTTAAGTTTGGTATTTCTCTTTGTCATTTTTTGCTCTCCTTTTATGGTTCAAGCGAAAACAATTAGTGAGTTTGAAGCTGAAGTAGAGAAGTTTACCAAGGATTTGGAAGAAAAACAAAATCAAATTAATTTAAATGATCAAGAAGTCGCTAAAATAGAAGAAAATATTAAAAATATTCAAAGTCAAATTTCTTCTTTGGAAAGTGAAATGAGTGCTTTGGAAGATGAGATTGCTAGGTCGAATCAAGAAATTGAACAGAAGAGTCAAGAAAGTAAAGAGCTTTTCCAATATTTACAAATCAGTGAAGGGGAAAATGCTTATATGGAATATATTTTTGGGGCAACGGATATTACGGATATGGTATATCGTATGGCCATTGTAGAACAGCTTACTGAATACAATAATCAGGTGATGGAAGAGTTAGCACAACTGGTGGAACAGAATAAAACGAGAAAAGATGAGCTTGATAAAAAGCAAGTGGAACTTGAAAGTTTAACAGAAGAACTTGAAAGTGAACAGGATAGAATTAATGCGGATAGTCAAGCGATTCGGGAAGCGATGCCCTCGGTTGAGCAACAATTAAAAGAGGCAAAGGAAAATTTAGAGTATTATCAAAGTCTTGGTTGTGGAGCGACAGAAGATATCGTTTCTTGTCAGGTTCGCTATGATCGAGCTCATGCTTCTTCTTCCTCAGGTAGTGGTAGTAATATGATATTGCCTCCTTCAGTCAGTGGTTTTTATCGCCCTATGGAAAGTGGTTATGTTACTCAAAATTGGATGAATGCTGGACATCTTGGAATGGATATGTCTAATACCGACAAAACCATAGAAATTCATCCAATCGCAACCGGAGTTGTCTTTAAGAAATATTATGATAATGCTGGAGCTTTGGTATTAAAAATTCGGCATAATGTAAATGGTACTTATCTATATTCTACTTATGCTCATTTGTCGGCTTGGTATGTTAATGAAGGTGATTTGGTTACACCTGATACCGTGATTGGTCGCATGGGTAATACGGGATATTCTTTTGGAGCTCATTTGCATCTCGAAATTACTACTTGTGATTGGAATCGTGGAGGTGGCTGTACTTGGTATGAATATCAAAACAGTACCATTAATCCGCGACAATATATTGGTTTTCCATCATCTCTACGAGTGTGGTGGTATGGAAGATAAAAAAGATTCATGTTTTTTGGCATGAGTCTTTCTTTTTTTATTGTAATTAGCTTTTTTGGTGTAAAAGAAATGGTTTAGATTCAATGCTTGGCAAATGATTGTTGACAAAAGTGGTTATCCTTTTTATGATATTGATTAAATTCAATTTATTGATAGGAGTAGATATTTATGGAAAAGAATAAACAAATTTTTGTTGCTTATAAAGGAGGAGAGGTTTCACCTTCTCAGATTAGGGATAAGCTTGTTCAATAGTGTGATCAGAATGATGTTAGGCACAGCAAGATAAAGGCCCTTGTTAATATTGATGTGTCTATGTTTAAAATTAATCTTACTTCTTTGGAAGAAAAGGAACCTTTTTTTTCTGATTATTATCAAACTTGCCTTGTTAGTAGTTATGATCAATTACCTTTAGACTTGAATATGTTTCATTCTCCTTCTCTTGTTTTTGGCTTGCAATATCTTATGTATAAAGAGATGATGTTTTAGGAAACTAGTTCTATTTCTTTTTGCTCTGTTCTTTATGATCGCCATCAAAATTGTTTTCTTGCAGGCATTACGGAAAAGAAGGAGCCAAATGTTCATTTATATTATGGATATACGAAAGAAAAGCAAGAGATGATGTTTTCAAGTGAGAGGTTTATCTTGGAACCTTTTTGTGATTCGATTTGTGAAATGAGATCCAATACTTATATGAAAAATGGAGAAATTTTTGCAATTCATGGAGTAAAAATTGCTTCTTTTCTTTTCGAAAATAAATTAGAAAACACAAGAAGTGGGTTGAAGAGGAAAAAAGATTTAAATTTAAAACGAAAAAAGTTTTAATAGTGCTTTAAAGTTTTTCTTTGATATTTTGGTTAAGTTTATTTATAAATTATTACTCCTATATCTACTCTAGTTGAAAATATGATAAAATATTATTACAAATTTAAGGGAGAAATGTATCATGCATGAGGTAAGTAGAATTTTAAAGGAGGATCAAAGGGCAACTTATCAAACTTAAAATAAAAGAAAACAGGTTATAAAAACTAGTAAAGAATAAGAAACAGAATTTTACTTGAAAGGGAGGGGTATTATGTTTCAATTAGTATCAAAGTTTAAACCAAGTGGGGATCAGCCTGAGGCAATTAAAGAATTAGTAGAAGGTATTAAAGAAGGAAAAAAAGAACAAGTTTTATTAGGAGCGACTGGTACTGGGAAAACATTTACCATTGCGAATGTGATTAAGGAAGTTGACAAGCCAACTTTGGTTTTGGCGCACAATAAAACTTTGGCCGGACAACTTTATTCGGAATTAAAAGAATTGTTTCCAAAGGATCATGTGGAATATTTTGTTTCTTACTATGATTATTATCAGCCAGAAGCTTATGTTCCAAGCACGGATACTTACATTGAAAAAGATTCTGCTATTAATGATGAGATTGATGAATTACGGCATGCAGCGACTTCGTCTTTGTTAAGTTATCGTAATACGATTGTGGTGGCATCTGTTTCTTGTATTTATGGTATTGGAGAAGTAGAGGAGTATCGAAGTAAGATGTTAACACTTACGGTAGGAGAAGAGTTCGAACGGAATCAAGTGTTAGCAAAGCTTGTGGAAATGCAATATGATCGCAACGATTTTGATTTTCATCGTGGTACTTTTCGAGTGCGCGGGGATGTTTTAGAAATTATTCCAGTGAATCAAAATACAACAGGTTATCGGATTGAGTTCTTTGGGTCGGAGATCGATCGCATCAGTGAGATTGATGTTTTGACAGGAGCGGTTTTAAATAATAAAAAGACCATTAGTATTTTTCCGGCGAGTCATTTTGTGATTGGGGATGATAAATTAAAGGCGGCTCTTGTTCGAATTCGGGAAGAGTTGGATGCACGTTTAAAAGAGTTACGATCAGAAAATAAGTTATTGGCAGCAGAGCGATTAGAACAGCGAACAAATTATGATTTGGAAATGCTTGAGGAAACAGGTTTTTGTCATGGTATTGAAAATTATTCGGCCCCTATGGCTGGAAGAAAGCCAGGAGAGACTCCTACTACGTTAATGGATTTCTTTGGAGATGATTATTTGTTGGTGGTGGATGAGTCCCATGTTACGCTTCCTCAAGTTCGGGGGATGTATAATGGGGATCGGGCTCGAAAGTTGAATTTAGTTGATTATGGATTTCGGCTTCCAAGTGCTCTTGACAATCGTCCTTTGAAGTTTGAAGAGTTTGAGCAAAAGATTCATCAAGCGATCTATGTTTCAGCTACACCGGGGGATTATGAGTTAGAGCATACAAAAGGAGAATATGTTCAACAGATTATTCGACCAACGGGACTTTTGGATCCGACGATTGAAGTGCGACCAACGGAAGGACAAATCGATGATCTGGTGGAAGAGATTCGGGAACGTATGGCAAAAAATCAACGGGTTTTGATCACAACTTTAACCATTCGTATGGCGGAAGAGTTAACCAATTATTTAAAAGATATTGATATAAAAGTGGCTTATCTTCATACAGAAGTAAAGACTTTGGAACGGTTACAAATCATTCATGATTTAAGAGTGGGAAAATATGATGTCGTTGTTGGTATTAACTTATTGCGGGAAGGAATCGATATACCAGAAGTGTCTTTGATTGCCATATTAGATGCGGATAAAGAAGGATTTTTACGGAGTGAGCGTAGTTTGATTCAAACGATTGGACGTTGTGCTCGAAATGCAGAGGGACATGTTATTATGTATGGGGATCATATTACCGACAGCATGCAGAAAGCTATTAATGAAACAGCACGGCGGCGAGAAATTCAAGAAGAGTATAATCGAGTTCATCATATTACTCCGAAAACAATAGTGAAAGAGATTCGAGAAGTAATTCATAATATAGATGATACAAAACCAAAGAAGAAACGAATGTCAAAACAAGAAAGACTTCAGGAATTAGAACGAATTGAAACAGAAATGAAGGAAGCAGCCCGTAATCTTGATTTTGAGCGAGCTATGGAATTACGTGATATTTTATTTGAAATGAAGAGTGAATAATGTAATGGCTACTAAACGATATAAAGAAAGAAGGAATTTATATGTCAGATGTATTATATAAATGGTTAACAGAAGTAGATTTAAACTATCAAGAATTAAGTAAAATAGATGATAATAAATGGGTATTAGTAAATAACAATACAATATATAGCTTATTAGCATTTTATCATCAAAAGAATCAAAATGACTTTGTAAAAAAATGTATAAATATAATCTATCAACACTTCGATGATTTAGAAGTATTGCAGTTTTATGGTATTAATGAAGATAATGAACGCATATTATTTAGTCATATGCCTGCTAAGGATGCAAAAGTAATTTTAAACCATGGGAACACTCTAGAGAAATTTATTCAAGACCTTTTAGTGTTTTAAAAGATGTAGATGATGAAATTCCTTTTTCGCCTTTTGAACTACAAAAAAACGTCAAGGATATATTCAATGTAAAAAAACAGGATAAGGAAAGTGAAGAGCATCAAAAAGAACTAAAGTATAGAAGAGAAAAAGGTTATATAGTATAAGACTTTATTCACATTTTTTGTGGAAATTAAAAGAGAAATCCACAACAATTGTGGAAAAACTTAAAAATCACTACAATTAATCAACAGAAGTTGTTGAAAATATGAAAGAAAATAAAAATACTAAAATAGATATCAACAAATATGTGGATACAAATTATCTTTTTTCATGGCCTTTTTTAGGGAGAAAACAGAGATGGGGGCTTTAGGAAAATAAAGTGGTGTAAGGATTTTTTTTGACAAAATGAAGAAAAAGTTATATAATATGGGCACTTAAAAGGGGGAATCTGTTGATGTCGAATATTAAATATAGTCAAGAAGAATATAGACAAGCTGTGAAACTTTATAAAGAAGAACACCCAACTGCTGAGTCCATTCCGGCAGATGTTGTTGTTCGATTAAGGAAAGATCACTTTATTTCGTTAGGAAGATATCTTACTTATTTGAAAAGGAGTTCTTATCAAGAAAATAAGGAAATGAAAGATTTTGTTTCTGCCTTTTTTCCTAAACAATTTAAGAAGAGAAGAAATACTTATAAGAAGAAAGAGGTCTTGGAGGCTTTGCAAATTTATAAAGAAAAAAATAGAATGGCTACTTTTATTCCTGTGGATACAAAAGTTTTGCTTAAAAATGGAATCGAATTTCCATTGGGAAGGTATTGTAATAGAATTCAACAAGGAAAAAGTGGTGATAAATATCATCTATCTTCTGAAATAGTGAAGATGTTTCCAGAACAATTTTCTTCTCGAAAGATTGCTTATGCCGAAAGTGATATTTTGTTAGCTTTTGATCTTTATGCTCAAGAACATCCAAAAAGCTTTAAAATTCCTAGCCAAGCGGTTGTTACTTTACCCAATAACAAGCTAGTTTACTTAGGTTCTTTTTGTTCTAATGTTAAAAGTGGTCATACTTCTTGTTCTCTCTTTTTAAAAGAAAGGATTGAATCAAAATTTCCTTTTCAATTTCAAAGAGCAACGACTGGTAGACCTTCTTCTCTTTATAGGTCACTTTATAAACATTATCAACAAGAGTTTAAAGAGGATAAAAAGGCTCAAAGAGTTGCTCGGTGTTTGGAAGAATTCTTAAAGCAAAGAGATCAAAAGAAAAAAGATATTTCTATGGATTGGATTTTAGAAGAGTTTGCGGTTGATAAAAAAGAACTTTTTCATCTTTTTACAAGAATTCGATTGAATGATCAAAAAAGTTATCCTTCTAGTATTTCTATTCCCAAGAAGCTTTCTATTTTCTGTTCCAAAAATGGTTTTTCTTATGAGAAATCACTTAGGGTTTTTCGTCTTCATTCTTTTTGTCCGAATGATACGTTAGAGCAGTTAGTGAATCGCGTTGTAACAGAAAATAAAAATGAAATTTCCACTTGGATTTATGAGAACTATGGAACTTCACTTCCAGCTAAGTTGAGGTATCTTTCTTTCGATAGTGATATTCTTTTAAAAGAAATGAGCCAAAAAATAATTTCCTTAGAGGAAGCTTTGGCTTGGGATGCTTTTCAAAAAGAGAAAAAGAAGGAAGATAATAATTGGTTGGAAGTACCATTTCATTATTTTTTATTTGAAAAGTCAAAGGAGGAGGCTTCTATTTCTTTCTTTGAAAAATTACCTTTGGAAAAAGAGGAATGCGAGATTTTAAAAAAGAGTATTTTACATTATGAACGGTCGCGGAAAGGGTTTCAAATTTTAGAAGTGGGTCTCATTTCGGATAAAGAAGAAAAAATAAGAAAAATAAAAGAGTATCAGTTAAGTGAAGAAGATATTGAGGAGAGTTTTCTTACACCGGTTTCCTTTGGGGAAAATAGTTATCTTATGAATTATCCTTTTTTAAGGCCTTATATTCTTGATTGGAATGAATATAATGAAGAAGAAAAAGAGGAGTTGAGAGGGCAATTTCGTCAGGATGAAATTGACTATATTTGTGATAAAAGGTCACAGATTGATCGTATGATTAAGCAGTTAAAGAAAAAATAAGCTATCTTTTCATTTGAAAAAATGAGAAAAGGGATTGACGAAGACTCTTCTTTGTGATAATGTACAGTTAAGCACTGATAAGTGTTTTTCTTTTGAAAGAAAATAAAGGAGAAAAAGAAAATGGCGAAGAAAAAAGAAGAAGCAAAAGAAAAAGAAACTTTAAAAGTAGAAAAGAAGCAAACGAAGAAGAAGGAAGCGAAAGAAAGCTTTTTTAGTAAAATAGCTAATTTCTTTCGTGGGGTAAAAACAGAAGGTAAAAGAATTAAGTGGCCTACTAAAAAAGATATGTTGAAATATTCGGTAGCGACGATTTTCTTTATTGTGTTTTGTGCAGCCTTCTTCTATGTTATTGATGTTATTTTAGCTCTTTTGCATACATTAGGAAAGTAAGGAGGATCTGATGGAAAAGCAATGGTATGTGGTTAATACTTATTCTGGGCATGAAAATAAAGTAAAAGAGAAGTTACTGATGCGTGCAGAATCAATGAATATGCAAGATCGTATTTTTCGGGTTGTCGTTCCAGAACAAGAAGAAGTAGAAACGAAAGATGGGGTAACTAAGAAAAAAGTCAAAAAGTTATTTCCAGGTTATATTTTAGTAGAGATGATTATGACAGATGATGCTTGGTATGTGGTTCGTAATACTCCTGGTGTTACAGGGTTTATTGGTTCTAGTGGAAAAGGAGCAAAGCCAACTCCCTTACAGCCAAGTGAAGTAGATAAAATCTTAAAGACAATGGGTATTAGTAGAATTGATGTAGATAAAGAGTTAAAAGTTGGAACCAAAGTCAAAATTATTGGTGGACCATTTACAGGAATGTATGGTGTCATAGAAGAAATTGATGCTCCAAATCAAAAGATTGTTTTGAATGTTGATCTGTTTGGGCAGGAAACTCAAGTAGAAGTAGAGCTTGATCAAATAGAAAAAGCATAAAATGATTGCCAAATAATAAGTTTTGTGTTATTATTTAAGGGCTATATTAATATTAATATAGATTTAGTGGGAAGCAAAAAGGATAAAACTCTAGATTTCATCTAGAAAACAGTGATACCTAAAGAAATTAGGAAAAGTGAAAAATTGAAAAGCTATTAGAACCACTCGCGAAAACGAGAAAAGAAAGGATGTGTTTTTCGTGGCAAAGAAAGAAGTTGTAAAGAAAATCAAATTAGCAATTCCTGCTGGAAAAGCAACACCAGCTCCACCAGTTGGAACTGTCTTAGGACCTGCAGGAATCAACTTACAAGAGTTTTGTACCAGATATAATGATGCGACTCGTGATAAGATGGGTGACATTATTCCAGTAGAAATTTCTATTTATGATGATAGAAGTTTTGATTTTGTAACAAAGACTCCGCCTACTAGTTCCTTGATCAAGAAGTTTGCGAAGATTAATAAGGGATCTGTAAAAGGAAAGAACGAGATTGTTGCTACTTTAACAGATGCGCAAATTACAGAGATTGCGGAAACGAAGTTACCAGATTTAAATTGCTATTCTTTAGAAGAAGCGAAAAAAATTGTAACTGGTACTGCTGTTAATATGGGCGTACGTGTTGAAGGTGCCGAAAAGGCAAGTGAATAATTTTAACATATAGGTTTTTACCTATGTGGGAGGAGATGCCTTTGCTTACCCGTTATATACCACATAAGGAGGAATAAGAATGAAAAAGAGAAGTAAGAAGTATGTAGAAGCTCTTTCAAAACTAGAAAAAGGTAAACTTTATACCAAAGAAGAAGCTGTAAAGTTAGTAAAAGAGACTAGTGTTACTACTTTTGATGCATCGGTTGAAGTTGCAATGAGATTAAATCTAGATACGAAAAAAGCGGATCAACAACTAAGAGGTGCGATTGTTTTACCAAAGGGTACTGGTAAATCAACAAGAGTTTTAGTGATTGCCAAGGGTGATCAAGCGAAAGCGGCAGAAGAAGCTGGAGCTGACTATGTTGGTGATGTTGATATGCTTAATAAAATTGAAAAAGAAAATTGGTTTGATTTTGATGTTATGATTGCAACACCAGATATGATGCCTTTGTTAGGTAAGTTAGGTCGTATTTTAGGGCCAAAAGGTTTAATGCCTAATCCTAAAACTGGTACCGTTACTACTGATGTAGCGAAAGCGGTTAGTGATGCAAAAGCTGGTCGGGTTGAGTATCGTACCGATAGTTTCGGTAATGTTCATGCTTTAATTGGTAAAGTTTCTTTTAGTGAGGAAGATTTACTTATGAATTTAGTTGCTTTTGTAGCTCAAATTCAAAAGATTAAACCGGCTACCGCTAAGGGAGAGTATATTAAGAATATTTCGATTTCATCTACGATGGGTCCTGGAATTAAAATAGATCCAAATTCCTTTGACAAATAGAAGATAATCGAATATAATAAATGTAATTTGTTGGTGCCAAAGACAGTAGGTTGTTTGTAAATCCTACCGAGGACAACGTTCTTATTTGTTCTCGGGGGCTCCTCGGGAACTTTTTTGCACCTACAAAAAAATACTAGGAGGTGTGACATGGCAAATCAAAAGATCCTTGAAAAAAAGCAAGCGGTTGTTGATGAGATTAAACAAAAATATGAAGATAGTGCTTCGATTGTTTTGTTTGATTATCGGGGAATGAAGGATGCTGAAATCAAAGAGTTAAGACGATCTTTAAGAAATGTTGGAGCAGACTATAAAGTATATAAAAATACTTTGATGTTACGTGCTTTCCAAGACTTAAAGGTAGATTTATCATCTGCTTTGGAAGGCCCAAGTGCTTTGGCTTATAGTAAAGATCAGATTGCTCCAATCAAAACACTAACGGATTTTGCAAAGGATCATCCAGCTTTAACCTTAAAAATTGGTGTTGTGGATGGTGGAATTGCAGATCAAGAGAAACTTAGCGAGTATGCTAAGATCCCATCACGCGAGGGATTACTTACAATGCTTGCTTCTGGTATGATTGGATTAGTCCGTGATTTATCTATCTGCTTAGATCTATACAGTAAAGAAAAGTCTGAATAAAATAGTGAAGGAGGAAAAGAAAATGGCTAAATTAACAAAAGATGAATTTATTAGCGCTTTAAAAGAAATGAACTTACTTGAAATCAAAGAATTAGTAGATGCAATGAAGGAGGAGTTTGGTGTTGATCCATCTGCTGTAGCAGTTACTGCAGGACCTGTTGCGGCTCAAGAAGATGAGGGACCTGCTACCGTTAGCGTTTCTATTTCTGAAGTAGGAGCTGCTAAAGTTGCGGTAATTAAAGTAGTTCGTGAAATTACTGGTCTAGGATTAAAAGAATCAAAAGATTTAGTTGATAATCCTGGAACACCAATTAAAGAAAACATTTCTGTTGAAGAAGCTAATGATATTAAAGCTAAGCTTGAAGAAGCTGGCGCTACGGTAGAAATTAAATAAGTTTACAAGATTTAGAATGCATTCTTTGCGTTCTTTTTTGTTTTTTAGAAATGTTTAGAAAGAAGTGAAATTATGACCAAGAAAGAAGAAGTTTTATTAAGTTATATTGCAGAACATCCTGATATTTCCGTGAATCAACTTTGTAGTAATTTTGCACTTTCATCCAAGCAGTTGTTGGATTCTCTTTTACGTCTTCGCAAAGGTGGTTATTATATTCGTCAAAATTATCATAATAACGGAAATATTACCTTAAGATTAAGTCTGCATCCTGATCGTAAAACAATTTATACTAAAAAAGAAGAAAAACTTCTTCGCTTTGCGGCTATTTCTGATACTCATTTTGGTCATTATAAGTTTTCCATGCGTTATGTGGAACAAGTTTATCAATATTGTCTTGAACAGAGAATCCACTTGATTTTTCATTTGGGTGATGTGGTAGAGGGTGTTGAAAATACTGTTAATACCCGTTATAAAAGTGTTGATCGCCAATTTGAATCTTTTTTGAAAAAATATCCTTACGATCCTTATATTCTTAATTTTATCCTTTTAGGAAATCATGATAATTGGAGTAGTAAAACAACGAAGTTTAATTCTCTTTTGTTTTTGACGGATAAACGGCTTGATTTTATTCCGGTGGGAATGAATATTGGAACGGTTGCGGTCAATAAAGAGTTAATTGCTTTTTGTCATAATACAGGAGTGAATGGGAATAGCGCTGTTAAACTAGTGTTAAAAGGGCATTCTCATCAATACCGTTTGGTGAATAATGAAAATAGTTGTATGATTCAAGTTCCTACTTTGAGTCGGATTAATACGATGTCGCAAACTCAAGACTATATTCCAAGCTTTTTAGATGTTCAAATCAATTTATATGCGAATCGTTTTTCGGCAATTTCAGTGAAACAATTACAATTACGGAAGCGAATTACCCAAGTTAGTAACTGTAAAGTAAATTTTTTGAAGAAATAGTTCTAAAAAAAATGTTGACTAATTGCATAATTTGTTATATCATAACACTACGAAAGGAGATAACTATATATCTATAGATAAATAGTTGTCTTTTTCTTTTTTTGCAGGTGATGAAATGAGTCAATATTTTGAAAATGATGTTTCTTTGACGAGTCATCTTAGAAAGATCTCTTTGCGTCTTTTTGATCGTGAATTTTCTTTTTATACGGATAATGGAGTTTTTTCTAAGACTTCCATTGATTATGGTAGCAAATTATTGTTAGAGTCTCTTCCTCTTTCGTCTATTACGGGTGATATTCTTGATGTTGGTTGTGGTTATGGTACTTTGGGTATTGTTTTAGAAAGAGTTTTACATCATCCGGTTACAATGGTTGATGTGAATCGTAGAGCAGTTCATTTAACGAGGCGAAATATAAAAGAGAATCATTGTGAATTAGCAGAAGTGTTGGTGAGTGATGGCTATGAAAAAATCGCAAAAAAATATCAAACCATTATTACGAATCCTCCGATTCGAGCGGGAAAAGAAGTCGTTTATCGAATTTTAATTGGGGCGAAAGATTATTTAGAAAAAGATGGAAATTTGTTCTTTGTGATTCGTAAGGAACAAGGTGCTAAATCGACGATATCCGAGTTGGAAAAGTATTATGATATTACTGTATTAGAACGGAAAAAAGGTTTTTTTATCATTTGGGCGAAAAAAGGTTGACTTGTTGATTAAACTGTGTTAATAATATAAATTGGCAACATGTTATTTTTAAAGTAACATTTTATGCGAGAAATATGTGTATAGGGGTGAATTTTAGTGGCATATAAGAATGTAAAATATGGACAATTTCATGTAAGAAGAAATTATTCTAGAATCAAGAATACGTATGAATTAAAAGATTTACTAGAGGTTCAGAAGAAGTCTTATCAAGAGTTTATTACGAAGGGAATTCAAGAGGTTTTCTCTGATTTATTTCCTGTGGAAAACTTTTCTGGTACGCTATCCTTAGAGTTTGGCGATTATCATTTTGATGAACCAAGATATTCGATTAAAGCGAGTAAGGATCGGGAAACGACGTATGCGGCTCCTTTAAAAGTTGAGGTGCGTTTGTTTAATCGTGAAACAGGAGAAGTAAAAGAGCAAGAGATTTTTATGGGTGATATGCCTGTCATGACGGATAGTGGAACTTTTATTATCAATGGAGCAGAACGAGTTATTGTATCTCAATTAGTTCGTTCTCCTAGTGTTTATTTTAATCGTGAGATTGATAAGAATGGTCGTGAGTTAATTACTTCTCAGATCATCCCTACACGTGGAACTTGGCTTGAGTTTGAAACAGATGCCAGAGATGTTTTGTATGTTCGTATTGATAGAACTCGTAAAGTTACCTTAACTACTTTATTAAGAGCTTTCGGGCTTTCAAGTGATGAGGATATCTTAAAATTATTTGGAGAAGATGATTATTTAAAGAATACGATTGCCAAGGATTCTACTAGAAATATGGATGAAGCTTTAATTGAAATTTATGAAAAGTTAAGACCAGGGGAACCTGCTACATTAGATTCTTCTAAGAATCAAATTATTACACGTTTCTTTGATGAATTTCGTTATGATTTAGCGAAGGTTGGTCGTTATAAGTTTAATCGTAAGTTAAATATTTGTGATCGCTTACTTAATCAAACATTAGCGGAAGATGTAGTTGTTGATGATAAAGTGTTATTTCCTAAAGGCACTGTAATTAATAAAGATGTTTTAGAAGAGTTAAAAAATCTTTTTGCTTCTTCTTATGGTTTAAAAGAAGTAAAAATTAATGAAGAGTTAGATACTTATAATAAAGTACAAGAAATTAAAATTGTTGATCCTAGTGATAAGAAGAAAACTTTAATAGTAATTGGAAACGATCAAAGTATTGAGGTGAAACGTCTTACGATTTCTGATGTTTATGCTGCGGTTTCTTATTACTTGAATTTATTGCATGGTGTTGGCAATTTTGATGAAATTGACCATTTAGGAAATCGTCGTATTCGTCAGGTTGGTGAGCTTTTACAAAATCAATTCCGGATTGGTGTTTCGCGGATGGAGAGAGTGATTCGGGAGCGGATGACAACGCAAGAAATGGAAGAGGTTACCCCTAAAACATTAATTAATATTCGCCCAGTGACGGCTGCAATGAAAGAGTTTTTTGGTAGTAGTCAATTATCTCAATTTATGGATCAAACCAATCCTATTGCAGAGCTTACGAATAAAAGACGTTTGTCAGCTTTAGGACCTGGTGGATTGTCACGAGATCGGGCTGGAGTTGAAGTACGTGATGTTAATGCTTCTCACTATGGTAGAATTTGTCCGATTGAATCACCTGAAGGACCAAACATTGGGCTTATTACTTCGCTCGCTAGTTATGCAAAGATCGATGAATATGGATTTATTATGACACCATATCGTAAAGTAGAAAATTGTAAAATTACCGATGATGTGGTTTACTTAACAGCGGATGAAGAACAAGATTATATTATTTCTCAATCTACGGTGGGAACAAATGATGATAACGTCATTACGGATTCTCAAGTGGCGGCAAGATTCCGGGGAGAAAATATTTTAGCAAAACCAGAACAGGTTGATTACATTGATGTTTCACCACAACAAGTTGTATCTATTACAACAAGTTGTATTCCATTCTTGGAACATGATGATGCGACTCGTGCTTTGATGGGAGCTAACATGCAACGGCAAGCGATGCCATTATTAAAGACAGAAGCTCCATTGATTGGAACGGGTGTGGAATATATCGCTGCGAAAGATTCTGGCGTTTGTATTGTTGCCAAAGCAGATGGTATTGTGTCATATGTGGATGCTAAGAAGATTGTTGTTAAAAACAAAGAAGGTGAAGATACTTATTATTTAGCTAACTTTGAACTTGCAAACTCTGGTATTTGTAATCATCAAAGACCAATTGTTAAAGTTGGGGATCAAGTAAAAGCTGGAGAGACGATATTAGCGGATGGTAATAGTGTTGATAAGGGAGAACTTGCTTTAGGTAAAAATGTAGTTGTAGCTTTCATGACCTTTAATGGATATAACTATGAGGACGCTGTTATCTTAAATGAAAATTTAGTGAAAGATGATAAATATACTTCTTTACATTTGGAGGATTATGAGATTCAATGTCGAGAGACCAAGTTAGGTCCAGAAGAAATAACAAGAGATATTCCAAATGTCAGTGAAGAAGCTCGTAAAAACTTGGATGAAAATGGTATTATTGCTATTGGTACGGAAGTAAAAGAGGGTGACATTCTTGTTGGTAAAGTAACGCCAAAAGGAATGGCAGAACTTACTTCAGAAGAAAAATTATTGCATGCTATCTTTGGAGAAAAGACGCGTGAAGTTCGTGATACTTCCCTACGGGTTCCTCATGGTGGAGATGGTATTGTTCACGATATTAAGATCTATTCTAGAAAAGATAATGATGAATTACCAGCTGGTGTTTCAAAAGTAATTCGTGTTTATATCATTCAAAAGAGAAAGATTCAAGTTGGAGATAAGATGTCTGGACGGCATGGAAACAAAGGTGTTATTTCTTTGATTCTTCCACAAGAAGATATGCCATATTTACCAGATGGACGGCCAGTTGATATTATGCTTAATCCCCAAGGTGTTCCATCGCGTATGAATTTGGGACAAATTCTAGAGTTACATATGGGTATGGCTGCAAAGAAGCTTGGTGTTCAAGTTGCTACGCCGGTTTTTGATGGAGCGCATATTTCGGATATTGAGGAGATGATGGCCGAAGCTGGAATGGATAAAGATGGTAAAACGATTCTTTATGATGGTCGTACAGGTGAACCATTTGATAACCGAATTTCAGTTGGTGTCATGTATATGATTAAACTTCATCATATGGTTGATGACAAGCTACATGCTCGTTCCACTGGACCATATTCTTTAGTAACCCAACAACCTCTTGGTGGTAAAGCTCAATTTGGTGGTCAACGGTTTGGTGAAATGGAAGTTTGGGCTCTTTATGCTTATGGTGCTGCTTATACGCTTCAAGAAATGATGACTGTGAAGTCTGATGACGTTGTTGGTCGTGTCAAAGTATATGAAGCGATTGTTAAAGGACAAGAGATTAATCAAGCTGGTGTTCCAGAATCCTTTAGAGTATTGATGAAGGAATTCCAAGCCTTAGGACTTGATGTATCGATTATCAATGATGAAGGAAAGTCTTTACAATTAAAAGAAATTGAAGAAGCGGAAGATGATGATACTACTCTTGATGAGAATGCTGACCTTAGTCCAGTTGTAAAAGAAAAGATTGTGGAAAGTGAATTTTCATCGGATGTTGCTACTCGCTATCGTCAGGAAGAAGAAGAGGCTGCCGAAGAACAAGCGGAAGAAAAAGATGATATGGATGAATTAGAACCAAATGAAGCAGATTTGTTTGAAGGAGATGAGGAATAATGATGGAAGTAAATAAGTTTGATGCCATAAGAATTGGTATTGCATCTCCAGAAAAAATTAGAGAGTGGTCTCATGGAGAGGTAAAAAAACCAGAAACGATTAATTATCGTACTCTTCGCCCAGAACGTGATGGTTTGTTCTGTGAAAAGATTTTTGGACCGACAAAAGATTTTGAGTGTGCTTGTGGAAAGTATAAGCGTGTTCGTTATAAAAATATTGTTTGTGATCGTTGTGGGGTAGAAGTTACAAAGTCAAAAGTACGTCGGGAGAGAATGGGACATATTGAACTTGCTAGTCCTGTTTCTCATATTTGGTTTTTTAAAGGAGTTCCATCTCGCATGGCACTTGTGCTTGATATTTCACCAAGAGATTTGGAAGAAGTATTATATTTTGTAAGTTATATTGTCATTGATAAAGGCAATACTCCTCTTGAGAATAAGCAAACCTTATCAGAAAAAGAATATCGTGCTTATTATGAGAAATATGGTAATGGTTTTAAAGTTGGTATGGGTGCAGAAGCGATTAAGGAACTTTTGAAACAAGTGGATTTAAAGCATGATATTGATGAGATTAATAAAGAGCTTGAAAATGCGCAAGGACAAAAGAGAACAAGATTATTAAAACGTCTTGATGTCTTAGATGCTTTTTATGAATCCGATCAAAAGCCAGAATGGATGATTTTGGACTGTATTCCTGTCATTCCACCTGATTTACGACCTATGATTCAACTAGATGGTGGCCGTTTTGCAACAAGTGATTTGAATGATTTGTATCGTCGGGTTATTAATCGTAATAATCGTTTAAAGAAATTAATTGATTTAGGAGCTCCGGGTATCATTATTCAAAATGAGAAAAGAATGCTTCAAGAAGCGGTTGATGCTTTGTTTGATAATGGGCGTCGGGGAAGAAGTGTTACAGGGGCTGGAAATCGTCCTTTGAAGTCACTTTCTAGCATGTTAAAAGGAAAACAAGGTCGTTTCCGTCAAAACTTATTAGGAAAACGGGTTGACTATTCTGGTCGTTCCGTTATCGTAGTTGGTCCATCTTTAAAGATGTATCAATGTGGTATTCCGAAAGAAATGGCTTTGGAGTTATTTAAACCGCATGTGATTCATGGTTTGGTAGAACGGGATATTGCTCATAACATTAAAGCAGCGAAAAGATTGATTGAAAATCGTGATCCTGTTGTTTGGGATGTTGTGGAAGATGTTATTAAAGAGCATCCAGTTCTTTTGAACCGTGCTCCTACCCTACATAGACTTGGTATTCAAGCTTTTGAACCAATTCTAGTTGGTGGAAAAGCGATTCGCTTGCATCCATTAGTATGTCCTGCTTTTAATGCCGATTTTGATGGAGATCAAATGGCGGTGCATGTTCCGTTATCGGAAGAAGCACAAGCAGAAGCTAGACTTTTAATGTTAGGTTCTGGTAATATCTTGAAGCCTTCGGATGGAAAACCAATTGTTACTCCTGCCCAAGATATGGTATTAGGTAACTATTACATTACCATGGAAAAAGCAGGAGAAGTTGGAGAAGGACGTGTCTTTAAAGATTGTAATGAGGCTTTAATGGCTTATGAACGTCGGGAGATTACACTTCATACGAGAATTGCTGTTCCTGTTGATTCTTTCAAGCATAAATTATTTACAGAAACCCAAAAAGGAAAATATTTGATTACAACGGTTGGAAAGATTAAATTTAATGAGATTTTACCAGATTCTTTCCCTTATATTAATGAACCTACTGATGATAATATTCAAAATATTACTCCAAATAAATATTTCCTTAAGAAAGGTACGGATATTAAAGCTGCTATTAAGGAGATGAAGCTTGTAAAGCCTTTTGCAAAGGGTACTTTAGAGAAGATTATTGCACAAGTATTTAATCGTTATAAGACAACAGAAACTTCGGCCATGCTTGATAAGATGAAGGATTTAGGATTTTATTATTCAACCATTGCGGGTATTACGATTGCTATGAGTGATGTTACTACGAGTGCGAAAAAGTCGGAATTTGTAGCAGAAGGACAAGCGATGGTAGATAAGATTAATAAGCAATACAAACGTGGTTTAATTACCGAAGAAGAACGTCATGAAAAAGTTATCGAAACTTGGTATGGCGTTAAGGATAAAGTGCAAGAAGAGCTTGAAGAAATATCAGAAGAACAAGTTGATAATCCAATCTTCATCATGATGCATTCTAAAGCGCGTGGTAGTATTTCACAGTTTACCCAAGTGGCTGGTATGCGTGGTTTGATGCAGAAGCCAAATGGAGATCCAATTGAGATTCCGGTTTTATCAAACTTCAAAGAAGGGCTTTCAGTATCGGAATTCTTCTTATCAACACACTCTGCTCGTAAGGGTAGTGCAGATACGGCTTTGAAGACAGCAGATTCTGGATATTTAACCCGTCGTTTGGTTGATGTTTCTCAAGATATTATTGTAAGAGAAGCGGATTGTGGAACAGAGCAAGGTCTTGTCGTACGTGCCTTTATTAATGAGAAAACAGGATCTGAGATTGAAAGTTTACGGGATCGAATTGTTGGACGTTTTGCCAATAAGAAAGTGATTGATCCGAATACGAAAAAGGTTATTGTGGATCGCAATGAATTCATTAATGAAAGCAAAGCGGATAAGATTATTGCCGCTGGTATTGAAGAAGTTGAGATTCGTTCGATTCTAACTTGTAATACGGAAAAAGGTGTTTGCCAAAAATGTTATGGTAGAAACCTTGCTACCGGTAATTTAGTAGAGATTGGGGAAGCGGTTGGTGTTATGGCTGCTCAATCTATTGGAGAGCCTGGAACCCAACTTACGATGCGTACCTTCCATACAGGTGGTGTCGCTGGTGGGGAAGATATTACGCAAGGTCTTCCACGTGTTCAAGAGTTATTTGAAGCGCGGAATCCGAAAGGAAAAGCTACGATCGCTGAAATTGATGGTAAAGTATCTAAGATTACCGAAGATCATGGTAAATTCAAGATTAGTATTACAAATAAAGTAGAAACGAAAGAACATGTTTCCAACTATGGAGCGAAATTATGTGTGGAAAAAGGTGATGAAGTTCACTGTGGTGATCGGCTAACGGAAGGTGCAATTAGTCCAAAAGAATTGCTAGCGGTTACAGATCCGATTACAACCCAAGAGTATATCTTAAAAGAGGTTCAAAATACTTATCGTTCGCAGGGTGTTGATATTTCAGATAAACATATCGAGGTTATCGCTCGAAGAATGATTAGTAAGATTCGCATTATTGATAATGCTGATACGAAGTTCTTACCTGGTTCTTTGGTTAACTTTAGAGAGTTTACCGAAGGAAATAAAGAAGTTATTATTCAAGGTAAGAAACCATCTACTGGTAGACCAGTTCTACTAGGAATCACAAAAGCATCTCTTGAAACAGATTCCTTCTTATCAGCTGCTTCTTTCCAGGAAACAACTCGTATCTTAACGGATGCTGCAATTCGGGGAAAAGTAGATCACTTAGAAGGATTAAAAGAGAATGTTATTCTTGGTAAGCTTATTCCAGCAGGTACTGGATTGAAACAATATCGTGATGTATCTTATGAACTTGAAAGTGAATTTTCAGATGAGGAACCACTTGAAAAATTGGAAGAAGCTTTTATGGAGTAGGGATTTCCTACTCTTTTTTCTTTACGATAATTGTTGTAAACCCACTTTCCTTTTTTCTTTTCCTTTGTTATAATGATCTTGAGAATAAAAGGGATGGTGCAAGATGCGAATTGGTGTAGATATTGATGGTGTATTAAATGATGTAGCAGAATGGCATTTTGCATATGGCTCAAAATTTTGTTTGGAAAATGGAATCAATCGTGGGTTTGATCCAACCAAATATTATATGGAAGATGAATTTTTCTTAACAGCAGAAGAAAATCGAGAATTTTGGAGACAATATATCTTTGATTTGTTGTTAGCCATTCCACCTCGGCCTTTTGCTAGTGAAGTGATTCATCGGTTGCGACAAGATGGCCATCAAATTATTATTCTTACGGCTAGGGATAATCAATATTTGGAACATCAATATGAAGGTACTAGTGATTTTTATGTGAAACACTGGTTGGATAAACATAATATTGAATATGATGAAATTATTTTTGGATCTTCCAATAAAAGAGAAAAATGTTTAATGGGCAATTTTGATTTAATGATCGAAGATAAAGCTAGTAATGTGGAAAAAATTTCTAAAATTATTCCTGTCTTTGTTTTTGATGCTCCATATAATCAAGGTTTTACTTCTAAAAATGTTTTTCGGGTTTATTCTTGGTATCAAATTTATCAAGAGATCATTAATAATTTTGCGGCAATTGAGATATTATAAGAAGAGGTGGGACATGAAAAAATTAAATCAAAAAGGATTTGGTATGGCAATGATGCTTTTATTTATTGCTCTTTTGCTTTTAATATTAGTGGTTGCAATGATTGTTGCCCATAGCGTTGAAGAAAAAGAGAATAAAAAACCACTTGATCCTGAAGTGGAAGTAGAAGAAAATATGTTTGTTACACCATAAAGAAAGGAAGAGATGGAATGAAAAAGATAGCAATTAATGGGTTTGGTAGAATTGGACGACTTGTTTTTCGGATTATGGATCAAGATCCGGAATTAGAAGTGGTAGCGATTAATGATTTAACGGATGCAGAACAGTTAGCTTATTTATTAAAATATGATACTTCGCATCGAGGATATCGTCAAAACGAAATTTCCTTTGAGGGAGATACCTTAATCGTAGGAGATAAAAGAATTAAGGTTTATGCGGCAACAGATCCCAGTAATCTTCCTTGGGGTGAACTTGGTATTGATCTTGTCTTTGAATGTACAGGACATTTTACATCTTCAGACAAGGCAATGGCTCATATTACAGCTGGCGCTAAAAAAGTAATTATTTCGGCTCCTGGTAAGGGTGATATGAAGACGGTTGTTTACAATGTAAATCATGACATTTTGACAGGGGAAGAACAAATTATTTCCGCTGCTAGTTGTACAACAAATTGTTTGGCTCCAGTTGTAAAAGTATTAGATGATGTTTTTGGTATTCGTCAAGGTTATATGACGACGGTACATGCTTATACAAATGATCAAGCGACTCTTGATGTTCCTCATAAAAAGGGAATTAAGTCTCGTCGTGGACGGGCAAGTGCTGCTAATATTGTACCAACTAGTACTGGTGCTGCTAGTGCGATTGGTAAAGTTATCCCATCTTTAGAAGGTAAACTAGAAGGAGGAGCAATGCGTGTTCCGGTGACAACTGGTTCGGTGGTTGATCTTGTTTTGAAGTTAAACCGTAATGTTAGTGTGGAAGAAGTCAATCAAGCTTTAAAAGAACATGCCAATGAAACATTAGGTTATACGACGGATCCGATTGTTTCTAGTGATACGATTGGTATGAGTTATGGCTCTTTGGTTGATAGCCTTTTAACTTCTATTAGTGAAGTGGATGGGGAACAACTTGTTAAAGTGGTAGCATGGTATGATAATGAAATGAGTTATTCTTATCAGATGGTTCGGGCTGCAAAATATTTTGTAAATCTATAGAAGAAAGAGGTAATGGTATGAAAAAGTTTTTGGTTTTATTCTTTTTCGCTCTTTCTTTTTTTATTGGTGTTCCTTCTGTTTCCGCTAGTACTTTTGGGACGAATTTCTCTTGTGATAAAGTGGCAGCAGAGGGGGATTTGATTGCTTGTCGATTTATTGTAAGTGGAACAGGTAGTAAAGCTAATATTGAAAAAGTAGAGGGGAATTTTATTTATAATTCGTCTAGTTTTGTACTTGATCATATTGAGCAGGGAAGTTCTATTTCTTTAGCAGAAAATAAAGGAAATTCTCTTTCTTTGCAAGTAAGTGAGGATTATACTTATCCAGCTATTCTTTTTACCGCTTATTTTAAAACACTCTTTCAATCCTATGACAATACAATTTCTTTTCAATATCAGTTTACTTCTGATGTTGATAATAGTAAGCGTTCGCTTACAGAGACGATTGTTCATGATCAGATGCATGAGAGTAAACTTTCTTCCTTGACGATTAATGATGGGGCGATTCCTCTTTCTTTTGATCCGAATGTATTAGAATATCAAGTTACAACTCAAGCAGAGTCTATTGTGCTTACAGGAAGTTTGAAAGATTCTAATGCTACTTGTAATATTGATTTGAATCATTATGAGGTGGCACTTGATTACGGAGCGAATGAAATAGAAATTGTAGTGACGGCTATGGATCAATCGACACGTACCTATCGTCTTATTGTGACGCGAGAAGATCATCGAAATGATGATAGTCAATTAAAAAGCTTAACAATTAATAATCAAGCTGTTTCTTTACAAAGTACACTTTATAGTTATACCTATGAAGTTCCTTATGAGGTCACATCTGCTGATGTGGTTGCTAGTGCTTTACCAACTTCTACCGTTGAAGTTGATGGAAATACTTCCTTGGCAGTTGGAAATAATACTTTTGTGATTCGCGTTACTTCTGAAAAAGGTTCGGTGTCCAAATATGTTTTGACGGTACGACGACAAGAACAAGTCTTATCGAGTGATTCTTCGATTCGACGTTTAACGATTCAAGGTTATGATCTTGATTTTGATTCTGATGAAACAAATTATGAAATTTCGGTTCCTTTTTATGTCTCTAAACTCGATTTTGATCTTGATTTAAATGATGAAAAAGCAACTTATAAGATTGTAGACAATGAAGATTTAAAAAATGGTAGCGTGGTAAACGTTGAAGTAGAAGCGGAAGATGGAAGTACTACGACTTATTCTTTTCAAATTCAAAAAAGTTTTTTACCGCTCATCTTACTTGTTGGAATTGGCATTGCCGCTTTCATAGTTATTCTTGTTGTTTGTTTAAAAATAAGAAAAAAGAAAAGAGAAATTGTTTAAACTTACACTTTTGTTAGACTTCATGAATTCTCTTTTTTTTTCAAAATAAAAATGCTATACTTTAAGAGGAAAGGATTAGTTCATTATGAAAAAGACAATACGTGATTTTGATTTAGAAAATAAAAAAGTAATAATTCGCTGTGATTTTAATGTTCCGCTTAAGGATGGGAAGATTGCAGATGATACTAGAATTAAGAGAAGTCTAGAAACAATTCAATATGCTTTAGAAAAGAAAGCGAAGGTTATTTTGCTTTCGCACTTGGGGCGAGTAAAAACAGAAGAGGATAAAGAAAAAAATAATCTTGAGGTAGTAGCAGATCGTTTGCGAGAGTTACTTCCATGCCCTATTACTTTTGTGCCTGAAACAAGAGGGGAAGAAGTGGAAAAAGCGATTGCTTCGATGAAGCCTTCGGAAGTTGTACTACTTCAAAATACTCGTTATGAGGATTTGGATGGTAAAAAAGAAAGTGGTTGTGATGAGGAGTTATCTCGTTATTGGGCTAGTTTAGGAGATATCTTTATTAACGATGCCTTTGGTACTCTTCATAGGGCACATGCTTCCAATGCAGGCATTAGTAAATATTTAGAGAGTGGAATTGGCTTTTTGGTAGAAAAAGAAGTGACAGCTCTATCTCATTTGTTTGATCCAGAACGGCCTTTTATTATTATTTTGGGAGGAGCGAAAGTTGCGGATAAAATAGGGCTCATTAAAAATTTGATTTCCAAGTGTGATAAAATGTTGATCGGAGGAGGAATGGCCTTTACTTTCTTAAAAGCGGAGGGCTATGAAGTAGGGAATTCCTTGGTCGATCAAGATTCTATTTCTTTTTGTCAAGAGTTATTAAAAGAAAATGAAGAAAAGATTGTCTTACCTGTTGATGTTTGGTGTAATACCGAATATGCAGATCAAGAGGGCACTTTAAAAGAAATAACGGAGCTTGATTTTGAAGATATGGGACTTGATATTGGAGAAAAAACGGTTTCTTTATTTCAAAATTATTTGAAAGATGCTAAAATGGTTTTATGGAATGGACCATTGGGGGTATATGAGTTTTCTCATTATAAAAAAGGAACAGAGGAAATTCTTACCTATTTAACAGAACACAAAAATTCTATTAAAACTGTATTAGGGGGCGGTGATATTGTAGCGGCAGCCAATCAAGTTGGCGTAGCTGACCAACTTTATCATGTTTCTACCGGTGGAGGAGCCACCCTTGAGTTTTTAGAAGGAAAGGAAATGCCAGGTTTAATTCATATAAAAGAGGGGTAGTATGCAAACAAAAAAAGTAGAAGTAATAAATCCATATAATCAAAAACAAGTAGAGCAAATGAATGATTTTTGTCTTCATCAGGGGATTGATAATGTAGCGAAAGAGTTTTTAGCAATTCAAAAAAATCAAGAAGAGGAAGCATATTATAAAAATTTAATGATATCTCCTGTTGAAAATCGTTATTTGGCTTTTTATGATAAGGAACAGATGAAAGATTATTGTAGGCTACGAATTGAAAAAGATATGAGCCGGTGTTTCTTAACTTTTCCAGAATTATTAGAAGAAAAGGGGACACGGGAGATTCTTCCTTATGCTGTTTCTTATGCTACTATGGATTTGGAAATGAAAGAAGTGTTTTTAAAAATGAAACATTGTAATAAAAAAACAATGAGCTTATTAGAAAAATATGGTTTTGAATCATTAGGAACGGACCAAGAAGAAAGCATTTATTTATTTAGCAAAGAAGAAGAAAAAGTAAAGGAACATTCTTTTTTATGAAACATTTAAAACGAAATAGCTTTCTTCTTCTTGCTATCACTATTCTTGTTTTAATTCTCGTTTTAAAAGACAATTTTACTTCTACTTTATCCGTCTTTTCGAGGATGGATTTTCGCTTTATTTTACTTGCTTTTGGGTTATATTTTCTTTATATCTTTTTACAAGCGCTTGTGAATTATTTAAGAGTTCACAATAAAGAAAAATTCAAATTACATGATGCGGTTCAGCATGCAGTGATCACCCAATTCTTTAATGGAATTACTCCTTTTTCTTCGGGCGGACAACCTATGGAAATTTATATGTTAAGGCAACATGGCTTTCGCACGACAAAAGCAACGAATATTATTATGCAAAACTTTATTGTATATCAGTTGGCTTTAGTTGTTTTTGGGATTTTTGCTGTTTGCTATAATGCAGCGACAGGAATTTTACACAACAATGCTCTTTTGAAAAATCTTATTGTTTTGGGATTTGCCATTAATACTTTAGTAGCAGTTTTTCTTTTATTTGTGGCAACGAGTAAAAAATTTACGCATTTGGTGATGAAGATTCTCATTCATATTAGTAGTAAGTTAAAATTTGTAAAAAACAAAGAAGAAACGGTTGCTAAATGGGAAGAAAGACTTAACGATTTTCATCAATATACCAAAGAAATTACAAAGCGAAAGAAATTCTTTGTGGCAGGTATTTTTCTTAATTTGTTAGCACTTGCTTGTTATTATGCCATTCCTTTGGTTGTTACTTATAGTTTACATGATTTTTCCTCTCTTACTTTAATTGATTCCCTAGTCGCTTCTGCTTATGTATTAATTATTGGTGCTTTTGTACCGATTCCAGGCGCCACGGGAGGAATTGAATATGGATTCTTGCAAATGTTTTCTAATTTCTTACCTACGAGTGAATTAAATGCTATTATGATTGTATGGCGTTTTATTACTTATTATTTTGGAATGATATTGGGTGGAATCATGTTTAATTTTCATCATAAAGGAGGAAAAGAATGAGAATAGGAATGTTTACGGATAGTTATCCCCCTTTTATTAATGGAGTTTCAACCAGTGTAGAAACGTTAAAAATGGCTTTAGAGGAAAAGGGCCATACTGTTTATGTCGTTACGGTTGGTCAAAATTCCACAACTTATCAATATGATGAGGAGAAGCGGATTTTAAAAGTACCAGGTATTCCAATTGGTATTTATGATTATCGAATTACGAGTATTTATCCTCTTAAAGTAATTAATCAAATTCGAGATTGGAATCTTGATGTTATTCATTCTCATACAGAAAGTACCATTGGCCTTTTTGCGCGGTTAATATCAAAACAGTTTTCGATTCCTTTGGTTCATACTTATCATACTATGTATAAAGATTATACCTATTACCTTTCACGTAATCATAAACTTTTTGATTTGGGATGCAAAAAAGTAGTAGAATATTTATCAAAATTTTATTGTGATAATACAGCAGATGCTTTTATTGTTCCAACGATTAAGACTTATCGAATGTTTCGGGAAGAATATCATTATGATAAAGATATTTATATTGTACCTACAGGAATCGATGCAAAACGGTTTTATAAAGAGAATGTAGATTTAAAGAAAGTGGGAAAGATAAGAAAGAGTTATGGGTTTCGAAAAAAAGATTTTGTGGTTTTATTTGTTGGAAGGTTAGCTCAGGAGAAAAATATTGACTTTTTGTTAAGAGTGATGCAGAAAATTAAGAAGTATTATTCTAATATTAAGCTTTTTATTGTAGGAGATGGACCCGATCGCGAAAAATATGAAGCGGATAGTAAAGTCCTTGATGTCGAAGATGTGGTAGTATTTGCTGGAAGAGTTGATTGGCATGATATGCCTCTTTATTATCATACAGCTGATTGCTTTATTACCGCTTCGATTACCGAAACGCAAGGGTTAACCGTGATCGAAGCTCTTGCGGCTGACTTGCCGGTTACTTGTATTAAAGATGAGGCTTTTGAAACAATGGTAGAAGACGGTGTCAATGGGTATTTTTTTGAAACCGAAGAAGAATGTGCTTCTCTTTTGAAAGATTTGGCATTTTCTCCCTCAAAAGTAAAAACTTTAAAAAGTAAAGCCAGAGAATCCATTAAGAAGTATTCTTTGGAACAGTTTGCTACCAGTGTAGAAGAAGTTTATCAAAAAGCAATTGAGAAGCATCAGAGTAAGAAAGATTTATCTACTTTTGTTACGAGTACTTTTAAAAAGTTTTTTGGAAGGAAGGAAAAGAAAAATGATACTAGCTTTAAATCATAAAAGTAATTTTACGAAAGAGCAAATTTTAAATTATGTGGAAAAATATAAGAAGTTTGATAGCAAGGGGCATACTATGATTATTTGTCCTAGTAGCTGCTATCTTCCTTATTTTTCTGATTTTTTGTTAGGTTGTCAAGATGTTAGTCCCTATTCTTTTGGGGCTTATACGGGGGCGATCTCTGCTGAAGCTTTTGCTTCTTTGGGAGTAAAATATAGTATCATTCATCATAGTGAAAGAGAAAAATGTTTTAAAGAGAGTCTTGAAGTGGCGAAAAAGAAATTAGAGCAAGCGATAAATGTAGGACTTACTCCAATTCTTTGTGTGGGGGATACAAAGGATGAGCATGAAAGAGGGAAAACCTTAGAAGTAATTGAAGGACAATTGCAGTTCTTATTAGAAGGTCTTGCTCCTCATTCTCTTTTCATTGCTTATGAACCGATTTATGCGATTGGGACAGGATATGTTCCAGAAAATAAAGAGATAGAAGAAGTCCTTTCTATGATCAAAGAATATTATTCTTATCCTGTTTTGTATGGTGGAAGTGTGAATGAAAAGAATATTGAAGTATTAAAACAGATTAAGGGGCTTGGTGGTTTTCTGTTAGGAGGTATTTCTCTTGATTTGAAAGCTTTACAAACTTTGTGCGATCGTTTATAATTTTGTTAGATGGGAGGTTTTGGTTATGCCAAATAAAGAAGAAGCGATAAAGATGAGATTAAAAGCAATTAAGGAAGTTTCTTTAGAAATTGAAAAAGCAGAAGAGTTTTTAAGAGTAAGTGCAGGAGGTTTTTATCGCAATGTTATTACTCCGGAGATTGAAAATCAGATCAAAAATCATTTGTTTAGCGATATTGCCGTAGATTTTCGTGTTAATACGTGGTCTTTTGAGTTGGTCGATGAGCTTTTTCGGGTAATGCAACCTATTTCTTTAAAGATTATTAATCATAATAATATTGCTGTTTATTTAAGAGATGCGGAAGATCCCATCTGTTCTGTTAGTCCGGAAGAAGGGAATCCTTATTTCTTTCGCCCTTCTTATTTGAAAGAATTTGTAGAGAAAGATGGATACTCTTTAGAATCGCCAGAAGATTTTAATGGATATGTGGTCTTGGCAACCATACCAAAATTAGAAAGAGATAAAAATGGAAAAGTTTTAATTAAAAAATAATAGATTGATTCGGTTTTAGAGGATTCGACAAAATCTTCTTTTTTTTGCTCTATCATTTTTTCTTCTGCTGTTATATAATGATCTTGCATGGATAGTTTAATGCGTGGTAGTAAATGGAAGGAGAGAAAATGAAAAAGACCAACGTATTAATGATTGATGATAATGTAGAATTAGTCAATATGGTAAAGGAATATTTTATGGATCATGATGATGTGAATATTTCTTTAGAAGCTCATGATGGGGTGGAAGGACTGGACTTAATTGAGAACAAACAAGATCAGTATGATGTGATTTTGTTGGATTTGATTATGCCTCATAAAGATGGAATGCAAGTACTAAGAGAGATGAAAGAAAAGCAACTGATGAAGAAGGTCATTGTATTAACTTCTTTTAATACGCAGGATGTGATTCGAGAGGCCAGTGAGCTTGGTATCAGTTATTTTATTTTGAAGCCTTTTGAGTTATCTGAGCTAGAACGACGTATTTTGGAATGTAATAATGATGATGAGTACAGCAAGCAGACGATAGATATGCGTTACAATAATTTGCAAGTGTCAATTACCAAAATTCTGCATGAGTTAGGAGTTCCATCTCATATTAAAGGTTATCAATATATCCGTGAAGGGATTACGGTTTTATTTGAGAGACCGGATGTCGTAGGAGGAATTACAAAAGAGTTATATCCGGATATTGCTGATAAGTTTGATACTACGGTATCGCGGGTGGAACGGGCGATTCGTCATGCGATTGAAGTAAGCTGGAATCGTGGTAATTGGCAATTGATGGAAGAAATTTTTGGGCATAGTGTGGATATTGATAAAGCGAAACCAACCAATTCGGAATTTATTGTAACCGTAGCGGATAAGCTTCGTCTTGAATTTCATAAGGATGCCGTCAGACAAGGATAGACTAGCAGTAGAGTCTTTTTTTGTGCCTTCTTGACTTTAAATCAAAAACAAATTATACTTATCTTATAAAGTATGTGAGGTGAGTACAATTTATGGAACGAAAAATAGAAAAATTCTTCTTAAAATGGAAAACTGATGTTATTCGTAAGCCCCTTTTGTTGTTTGGCTTAAAACAGATTGGGAAAACTTATACCGTTTTAGAGTTTGGTCGAAAGCATTATCACTATGTTGCTTATTTTAATACTTCTTGTAATCAAGCTTTACTAGATTTGTTTAAAAAAGAAAGATCAATTGATAAGTTGGCGGTGGCTTTTTCTGCTATGATTGATGTTCCGGTTTTAAAAAATGAGACCTTGCTTGTCTTTGATAATGTGGATGATGAAGAATTGATGAAAGGTATTAAACTTTTTGGTTTTGATCGGAATGATTATCATGTGATTGCTATTACTTCAAGAAGAGAAAACTTAACTCGTTTTAAAGGTGAAGAGTTGCAGTATAAGATTATGACGGAAATGGATTTTGAGGAATATTTGTGGGCCAGAGGGGAAAAAGAGATTGCCGATAATATTCGCTATGCTTATCAAGAAGGAAAACGTTGTGCTTATCATGCGAAAGCCCTTGATTTGTTTTATGATTATCTATTGACAGGAGGTTTTCCAGAAGTCGTGTTAGCTTCTTTGCAGTATCAAGAGCCTTTTGAAATGGAATCAGCGAAAGAAAAAGTTTTTGATATTTTAAAGTCCTTTTTAAATGAATGTAATCCTTTGATCGATATTCCAAGAGGACTAGAGGTTTTAAATAGTATTCCAAAACAATTACAAAAAGAAAATAAAAAATTTCAATATGGTGTTTTGGGTTATGGAAAAAGAGCCAAAGAATATGAGAGTGTGATTCAGTATTTGGTTAGTAATTTATTAGTTAATCGTAGTTATAAAATTACAACGGTAAAATCCCCTTTATCGAGTTGTCGGGAGCTTGATAGCTTTAAATTATATTATCCCGATGATGGTTTATTATCGGGAAGACTTCATATTACGAAGAAACAGTTATTAAAAGATGATGAATTAAAATATACTTTGTATGAAAATCATATTGCGCATACCCTTTTAGAAGCAGGATATTCTCTTTATTATTATCAGTCTGAAGGAAAAGCCGAAGTAAATTTTGTTATTCAAAATCGAATGGGAAAAATTATTCCGATTGAAATTGCGACGAAAAAAGGATCAAAAGTAAAAAGTCTTTCGGTATTTATGAAACGTTATATGGTTTTAGATGCTTATCGTATTACGGAAAATAATTTTAGTGAGAAAAAAGAAGTTCATTACTTACCAGTTTATGCAGTTTTTTGTTTGAATGAGCAACTTTATTAATATAAAAGTAATTTTTGGGAAAAGTGATTAGGAATATCATTTTTCCTTTTTTTGAAGGGAAAGAGAATAGGAAATAATTTCCAATTTATCACTTATCTTGACATTTTGATTTTGGTTGACGTTATATAGCTAGCGATCTATAATGAAAATAGAGAAAAATAGGAGGAGTTTATGAATGAGTTGAAGCCTAAAAAATCCAAGGCAATGATAGTAATTATTATTCTTTTAGCTGTAGCTTTATTAGGAACTGTTTCTTATCTTGTATTTGATAAAGTGCTATTATCAAAAGAAGACAATGTATCACAAGAAAATGGTAGTCAAGAAGAAGCTGAAAAAGAAGAGAAAGATCAATCCGCGATAGAAGAAGAAACAGATGAGGAAAATTATCATGCTACTTTTGATAGTGATCAAGCAACAAATACTACGGGAATTTTTTATCAACTTTTTGTTTCTATAGATGGAATCAATGTCACGCTAGATACTAGCAAAAGAGAGGTTGTTTTTGCTTATAATCCTTTTTTAGTCAATACTCGTTATTCTCTTGGATGGGTTACTACTACGGATAGTTATTCTTATAACAGCGTTACTATCAATAATTTTACGAAGGATATTGAAGATATTTATTTAGGCGGTTATGGTCAAGATGCTTCTAATGATACTTTATTTTTCTTAATGGAAGATGGTACGGTAGAGTATGTACCTATTCGTAGAGCGTTATCTATTAACAATGAAGCGATTTCTTCTTATGGTGCATTACCTTCCGTTAGTGGAGTTGTGAAATTTTATAATGTGCAAGCAAGGCAAGCCAGTTCTGGATATGCAACGGTTCTTGCTCAAAAGGCGAATGGTACTTATTATGATTTAAGTCAAGTTTTAGAAGCTACGGGCAATTATTAAAAAGACAAAGGCTCTTTTTGGGAGCTTTTTTTGTTCTTTAAAGCTTGAAAGCCATACATTTGTATGATAAATTAATAAGGAAGGGAGGAGTTTGGATGAAACGAATTATTTTTCATGTCGATGTCAATAATGCCTTTTTATCTTGGACAGCAGTTTATTTATTGAATCATGGTTATCCGAAAGATATTCGTACGATTCCTTCCATTATTGGGGGAGATGAAGAGGCAAGGAAAGGTGTTGTATTAGCGAAAAGTCCAGTAGCTAAAAAATATGGAATTGTCACAGCAGAAACACTTTATTCCGCTAGGAAGAAGTGTTCCATGGTGAAAACTTTTCCAGCAAACTATGCTTGGTATAAAGAAGAATCTAAAAAGTTAATGAAATATTTATCGCAGTATACTCCTGTTTTAGAGCAATTTTCTATTGATGAATGTTTTTTAGATATGAGTGGTATGGAGAGGATTTATGGTAACGATTATGTGTCGTTAGCTCATAAAATAAAAGATGAAATCAAAAACAAGTTTGGCTTTACGGTTAATATTGGGATTGGCGAAAACAAGTTATGTGCTAAAATGGCGAGTGATTTTGAAAAACCAGATAAAGTTCATACTCTTTTTATGAGTGAGATTAAAGAAAAAATGTGGCCTCTTCCAGTGGATGATCTTTTTATGTTGGGGAAAAAGTCTGCTTCGAAGTTACATAGTTTTGGCATTCATACGATCGGAGATTTGGCGCAAGCTAGTTCTAATCTTTTGACTCGTCATTTTAAGAGTCAAGGGCTTTATTTTCAAGAAGCATCTCGGGGGATTGATACTACTCCTGTAATGCCACGCAGTTCTAAAAATAAATGTATTAGTGTATCAAGAACACTTCCTTATGACTTTACGAAAAGGGAAGAATTAGAGAGAGTCTTATTTCAAGAAGTCGAAGAAGTTTCTTTTCAATTACGGAAACAGAAACTTTATACCAAAACGATTGCAATTACTTATCGCAATAACTTATTTCAAAATTATTCTCATCAATTAACTTTGTTAAATCCTACAAATTCTACCAAAGAGATTTACAAGCAGGTTCTTTTGTTATTCGATTGTAGTTATCGAGAAGATCCGATTCGAAACATTGGTGTTCGTTTAAATGATTTTTCGGATCATGCCGAAGAGCAATTGTCTTTGTTTGATACTGGGGAAAAAAGGGTTGATGACCCAGTTGAAAAAGTAATGGATTCTTTAAAAGAAAAGTTTGGGGAGAATAGTATTATGCGTGCGAGTAGCAAAGAAGAAAAAAATGTAGTTAAAAAAAATAATTCTTAACGAATTACTTTTTTAATAGTATTTTTTGTTTGGGTGTTTCTGATATCTCGGAGTGGCAGATATCTAGATTCATGATAGCATCACAAATTTTATAGTAGTAAAAGCGAGTAATGTTTGAATAGTCTTTTTCTTGTAGTGCTTCTACTAGATGGTCTTTGTAAACCTCTCTTTCTCTTGTTTCAATATAAATGGGGGGTAGATCAATTCGTTTGAACAATAAATTTTGCAAGGCTCGAAAGGTTCTTTTGTTACCATCGAGGAAGGGTTGTAAGTAAATAAGGTCAGTGGTTAGCTTTACGCTTTGGTTAATATAAGTAAAAATGTCATCTTGTTCTAGAGGTTTAAATATTTCATTGGAAGTAGCAATATAATTATTAAATTTTTGTTTTGCTTCCTTGGCTGTGGGAATTTCTACTGGTAAATCTTGTAAGATGACATCGGTATCTCAAAGAGTTCCCCCAAATTCTGGATTAGGACAACAAGAGTATAGTTTTTGATGAAGAATGAGTGAAGTGGTAAAAACATTAAAATAGTCTTTATTAAAATTAAAGTTTTGAATATAGTCATAAATTTTTCCTAAACCTTCTTGTTCTTCTTTGGTGGTATTTTTCTCTACTCTTGCTTCATTAAAAATGAATTGTTTCTTGTATTCATCGATTAGAATACGAAATTCTGGTTTTGTAACATATTCATAATAAGTAGTAATAATATGCTCTGGAATAAAGTCATGTTCAGAGTAAAGTCTATTTTCAACTTTTCTTTTTTGATATCCTAACATCATTTGATAAATAAATTCTCTTGCTTCTTGATTATTTAATGGTTCCATAGTCTCCTCCTCTTTTGTAGCTTGTATTTTAACAAAAATAACTTATTTTGTCAATTTTTTGTTATACTATAATCATAAGGAGGCTTGTTTGATGAAGTTATTGTTTCTATCAGATATTCATGGTATTATTATCAATTTAAAAAAGATTGAAAAAATCATCGAAAAAGAAAAATTTGATAAAATAATTGTTCTTGGGGATTTGTATTATCCGGGGTTTAATTCGGTTTCTTATCAAGAAGTGGATAATTTTTATATTCGTGATTTTCTTATGAAGTATCGGGATCGTTTAATTTGTATGCAAGGAAATTGTGATAGTGAGGTCGATATAGAAAAAACCGAGGTTCCAATTTCTTCTGATTTGTCTTTTCTTTCTCTTGATGGAGTTGATTTTTATTTGACTCATGGTCACCATTATAATTATGAGAAAAACCAAAAGTTTGTTGATCGCCATGGGGTTTTGATTTATGGACATTTTCATGTTCCTTATATTAGGCAGGAAGGAAATATGACCTATGTTTGTGTTGGTTCTATTTCTTTACCACGTGCGGGTAGTAAAGCTAGTTATGGTGTTTATTTTAATCATTTTATTACTTTGTATGATATGGAAGGAAATGTTTTAAAAGAAGTGTGTATTTAAAAAATTTAGAGTGAAAATCTGCTTTTGGGCATTTTTTCTTTGGTAATTGTCAAATTTTCTTGAAAAAATTATATAAAAAAAACAAAAAGGGGGTTGTTTTTCTTTTGTTTCTCTGTTAAAATTAAATACGTGTGACTGCTTAGATGTGAGAGGTTGCTGATACGCCAGGTTGAGTTGCCAATTGGCTATCGGGTTATTCGCACGGAGCAAGTCTATACCAGATATAGGCGAAGGGAGGAAGTTAAATGTCAACACAAAAGGTTCGCATTAAATTAAAGGCTTATGATCATAGAGTCCTTGATAATGCTGTAACAAAAATTGTAGAATCTATTAAAAGAGTTGGAGGGGAGATTTCAGGACCTGTACCATTACCAACAGAAATTGAGAAGTTTACAATTTTAAGAGCAGTACATAAAGATAAGGATAGTCGTGAGCAGTTTGAAATGCGTACACACAAAAGACTTATTGATATCAAGAATCCTAGTAAAGAAATCATTGATGCGCTTAGCAGATTGGATTTACCTAGTGGTGTCGATATCCAAATTAAAACAATATAATGTAGGAGGAAAAGAAAATGAAAGGAATCTTAGGGACAAAAATTGGAATGACTCAAGTATTTACAACAAGTGGTAAGTTAATTCCGGTTACTGTTATCGAAGTAAAACCTAATGTTGTTACTCAAATTAAGACAGCTGAAAAAGAAGGTTATGATGCGATTCAACTTGGTTATGATACGGTAACAGAAAAAAGAAGTAATAAACCAAAGATGGGGCATACCAGCAAAGCTAATACGGAACCTAAGCGCTTCTTAAAAGAAATTAGAGGAGTTAATACAAGTGATTATACCCTAGGTCAAGTATTAGATGCATCTGTTTTTGAAGCAGGAGAAATTGTTGACGTTAGTGGTGTTAGTAAAGGAAAAGGTTTCCAAGGTGTTATTAAACGTTACAATCAAAGTCGTGGGCCAATGGGACATGGTTCACAATATCATAGAGGTGTTGGATCTCTTGGAACGATGAGACCAATGCACGTATTAAAGGGTAAGAAATTACCAGGCCAAATGGGTCATGTTCATACTACTGTTCAGAATTTGGAAGTAGTAGCTGTTGATTTAGAAAACAATGTTATTCTAATCAAAGGAAATGTACCTGGACCAAAGAAAGGTTTAGTGGTCATTAAAACGGCAGTAAAAAAACCAAATGTTAAAAATGATGCAGCTGACTTAATCACTTATGTAACAGAAGAAGTTGTTTCTGGGGAAGAGGCTTTTGAAACGGATAAAGCTGATACCGAAGCAGAAGCTACTACTGAAACTCAAGCAGAAGTTACAGAAGTTCCTGTAGAAAACGCTACAGAAGAAAAGTCAGAATAATCATCACAAAATAAAATTTAGAATGTGATGAAAGGAGGAAAAGCATGAAAAAGGTAAAAGTTTTAGACCTTAAAGGAAAAGAGATTAAGGATGCAAAATTAGATGAAACAGTATTTGGAATTACTCCAAATGATAAAGTATTATATGATGCCATTATTCTTGCTCGTGCATCATTAAGACAAGGTACACACTCTACTAAGAATCGTTCCGAAGTAAGAGGTGGAGGAAGAAAGCCTTGGAGACAAAAAGGAACAGGACATGCTCGTCAAGGTTCTATTCGAGCTGTACAATGGGTAGGTGGTGGTCGTTATGGCACGCCGGTACCAAGAGATTATAGTAAGAAACAAAACAGAAAAGAAAGACGTCTTGCTTTAAAAAGCGCTCTTTCTCATAAACTAGCAGATAATGAAGTTGTAGTATTAGAAGAGTTAGTATTTGAAACTCCAAAAACAAAAGAGATGGTTTCATTACTAAACACTTTAGATTTAGCTTCAAAGAAAGTATTGTTTGTTGTAGATAAGTTTGATGAAAATGTCATTCTTTCTTCACGTAATTTACAAAATCTCGCTTTAATTGGTTATGATGAATTAAACGTTTTAGATTTAGTGAATAGTGATGTTGTAGTTTTTACAAATGATGCTTTAGAAAAAGTAGAGGAGGGTCTTAAATAATGGATACGAAATATCTTGAGATTATTAAGGCTCCAGTTGTTACAGAAAAAAGTGGAGCAATGAATCAAATTGGAAAATATGTATTTAAAGTTGATCCAAAAGCGAATAAAACAGAAATAAAACTTGCAATTGAAAAGATTTTTCATGTACATGTAAAATCAATTCGTTCCATTACTGTAAAACCAAAGAAGAAAAGAGTTGGTCGTTACAGTGGACTTACAAATCGTTCGAAGAAAGTGATTGTTACTTTAGCGGACGGAGAAGAAATTAAATTAGATTAGTCTTTTTAGAAGGAGGAAAATTCAAATGGCTATTAAATTTTATAAACCTACAACACCAGGCCAAAGAAAGAAAAGTACTCTTGTCAATGAAGAAATTACGAAGACGACACCAGAGAAAAGCCTTGTAAAAACAGTAAAGAAAAATGCTGGACGTAATAATCAAGGAAAAATTACTGTTCGTCATCAAGGCGGCGGTGTAAAACGTAAGTATCGTATCATTGACTTTAAGAGAAATAAGTTTGATATCCCTGGTACGGTAGCAAGTATTGAATATGATCCTAACAGAACAGCTAATATTGCTTTAATTCATTATCTTGATGGTGAAAAAAGATATATTATCGCTCCAAAGGGATTAAAAGTAGGAGACAAGATTGTCTCAGGTGAGGTTGTTGACATTAAAGTAGGTAATTCCCTACCAATTAAAAATATTCCAGTAGGTACGGTAGTTCATAATATTGAACTTCGTCCCGGCAAGGGTGCTTCTTTAGCAAGAAGTGCAGGTACTTCTGCTCAAATTCTTGGCAGAGAAGGTGCTTATGTTATGATTCGTCTTTCTAGTGGAGAACAAAGAAAAGTTCTTGGAACTTGTATGGCAACCATTGGTGTGGTTGGAAATGAAGATGCATCACTTGTAAAATTAGGAAAGGCAGGACGGAAACGTCACATGGGTATTCGCCCAACGGTTCGTGGTTCTGTTATGAATCCAAACGATCACCCGCATGGTGGTGGAGAAGGACGTGCTCCAGTTGGTAGAAAGGCACCACTTACTCCTTGGGGTAAACCTGCGCTTGGATATAAAACACGTAAGAATAAAAGGACTGACAAGTTTATTGTTCGTCGTCGTGGAAGTAAATAGGAGGAATGTATATGGCAAGAAGTTTAAAGAAAGGGCCTTTTGTTTTTGACCGTTTATTAAAGAAGGTTCAAGAATTAAATAAATCAGGTAAAAAAGAAGTAATTAAGACTTGGTCTCGTCGTTCTACTATTTATCCTGAATTTATTGGTCATACTTTTGCAGTTCATAATGGACATGAATTCATCCCCGTTTATGTAACCGAAGATATGGTTGGACATAAATTAGGAGAATTTGCTTTGACTCGTAAGTTCGGTGGACACGGAACGGATAAGAAAAAATAGAAAGGACAAGGGATAAGAAAAATGGAAGAAAAAAAAGAAGTACAAGCGATTGCTAAAATGCAACGGATCTCTCCAATTAAAGCTCGTCTTGTAGTTGATACAATTCGTGGTAAAAAAGTGTCAGATGCCCTTGCTATTTTGAGTAATACGAATAAAAAAGCTGCTATTCTTACGAAGAAAGTATTAAATTCGGCAATTGCAAATGCAGTCAATAACAATCAGATGGATGTTAATACTTTATATGTAAGTGAAGCACGTGTTGATGCAGGTCCAGTCTATAAAAGAATTTTATTTGATTCTCGTGGTAGAATTGGACACAAAGATAAAAGAACAAGCCACATTGTGATTAAAGTGGCAGCAAAGTAAGGAGGAAATCACATGGGACAAAAGGTTAGTCCAAATGGACTTAGACTTGGTATCAATAAAGATTGGGAAGCTAGATGGTATGCTTCTTCCAACGATTTTGCAGATACTTTGGCTCGTGATCTTAAAATTCGTGAATTCATTGAAAAGAATTTAAAGAATGCAGGAATTGCTAAAGTAGAAATTGATCGTACTCCTAAAAAATGCGAAGTGACGATTCATACTTCAAAACCAGGTGTGATCATAGGTCGCGGGGGAGAAGAAATTACAAAATTAAAACAGAAGATGAGCAAAGAAGTTGGTGAAGATATTTCTATTTCCATCGTTGATATTAAGAAAGTAGATATGAATGCTCAGTTAGTTGCTGATTCGATTGCAAATCAAATTAGTAACCGTGCTTCATTCCGTATGGCCCAAAAACGGGCAATCCGTAATGCAATGAAAGCCGGAGCAAAGGGAATTAAAACACAAGTGTCTGGACGTCTTGGTGGTGCAGATATGGCACGTAGTGAAGGATATACCGAGGGCACAATTCCACTACATACCTTAAGAGCAGATGTTGATTATGCTCAAAGTGAAGCAGATACAACATTTGGTAAAATTGGAGTAAAGGTTTGGATTTATAAAGGAGAAATTCTTACGAAGGCTGTAAAAGAGAATAAAGAAAGAAAAGATAGCAAAGATAGTAAAGCTAAAGGAGGTAATTAATATGTTGATTCCATCAAGAACGAAATATCGTCGTGTACATAGATTACCTTACGAAGGCAAAGCTAAAGGTAACCTAGAGTTACATTTCGGTGATTATGGGTTAATGGCAAAAGAAGGTGCTTGGATTACAGCAAATCAAATCGAAGCAGCTCGTGTAGCCATGACTCGTTACATGAAACGTGGTGGAAAAGTGTGGATTAATATTTTCCCGCATTTACCATTAACGGCCAAACCAATTGGTACCCGTCAGGGAAAAGGGAAAGGTAATGTTGAAAAATGGGTAGCTGTTGTAAAAGAAGGAAAGATTATGTTTGAGATTTCTGGAGTTAGTGAAGAAGTTGCTCGTGAAGCACTACGTTTAGCTAGTCATAAATTACCTATTACCACAAAATTCGTAAAAAGAGAAAATGGTGGTGAGAAATAATGAAGGTGAAAGAAATTAGAGAATTATCCAATGAGGAGATTAATCAAAAATTAAAGGAATGTAAAGAAGAGTTATTCAATTTGCGTTTTGAACAAGCTACCGGTTCCTTAGAAAAACCTTCAAGAATCACAGACTTAAGACATACAGTAGCAAGACTTAAGACCGTTTTAAGAGAACGCGAAATGAAGGAAGGAGACTAGGATTTATGGAAAAGAAAAATAGCCATGAATTGGTAGGAAAAGTTATTAGTGCATCTAATAATAAAACCATCACTGTCCTTGTTGAAACACATAAAATGCACCCACTATATCATAAAAGAGTAAAGTCATCAAAGAAATATAGTGTTCATGATGAAACCAACAAGGCTAAGGTTGGAGACGTTGTTCGGATTGTAGAGACAAGACCGATCTCTAAAACAAAACATTTCTATTTAAAAGAAATTGTGAAAGAAGCAGTTATTTTATAAAAACGAAGGAGGATGTAATCTATGTTGCAACAAGAAAGTAGATTAAAAGTTGCTGACAACACTGGAGCACGTGAAATCTTAGTAATTCGAGTGTTAGGTGGAAGTCATGTTAAGACCGGAAACATTGGTGATGTCGTTGTTGGAACAGTAAAAAATGCGATTCCGAACTCTCCCTTACCAAAAGGAAAGGTCGTAAAAGCCGTTATTGTTCGCAGTAAACAAGGGGTTCGTCGTGAAGATGGCAGTTATATCAAATTTGATGATAATGCTTGTGTCATCATACGTGATGATAAGAGTCCGGTTGGAACCCGTATTTTTGGACCAGTAGCACGTGAACTTCGTGATAAAGACTATATGAAAATAGTAAGTCTTGCGAAAGAAGTACTATAAGGAGGAAAAAATGAAGTTAAAAGTTGGAGATAAAGTAAAAGTCATTTCTGGTTCTGATAAAGGAAAAGAAGGAAAAATTATCAAGACATTACGTGCGGAAGATAAAGTTATCGTAGAAGGTGTACATATTGTAAAAAAACATCAAAAAGGAAACGGTCAAGAGACTGGTGGAATTTTAGAAGTTGAAGCACCTATTCATGCATCAAACGTTATGATAATTGATCCAAAGACCAAAAAGGGAACAAGAATTGGACATACAATGGATAAGAATAATAAAAAAGTAAGAGTCAGTACAAAGACAAAGAATGTACTTGATTAGTGGAAGGAGGGTAAAGATATGAACCGCCTAAAAGAAAAATATATAAAAGAAGTTGTTCCAAGCTTGATGGAAAAATATCATTATAAATCAATTATGGAAGTCCCAAAACTAGAGAAAGTAGTTATTAATATGGGAGTAGGAGATGCGGCTAGTAATTCCAAATTATTAGATGCAGCTGTTAATGATCTAACAAAGATTTCAGGACAAAGACCAATTGTCACAAAAGCAAAGAAATCAATTGCTGGATTTCATATTCGTGAGGGACAAAAGATTGGTTGTAAAGTAACACTTCGTGCTGATAATATGTATAATTTCGTTGATAAGTTGATTTCTATTTCCTTACCTCAAGTTCGTGATTTCCGTGGAGTTAATCCAAAATCTTTTGATGGAAGAGGAAATTATACCTTAGGAATTAAAGAACAATTGATTTTCTCAGAAATTAATTATGATGAAATTGTAAAGGTTCGTGGTATGGATATTGTATTTGTTACTACGGCAAAAACAGACGAAGAAGCTTATGATTTGTTAGCTTTACTTGGAATTCCTTTTAGAAAGTAGGAGGGTAAAAAATGGCAAAAAAAAGTATGATTGTAAAAAATAAAAGAAAGCCAAAGTACAAAGTACGTGAATATACACGTTGTGCACGTTGTGGCAGACCTCATGCTGTTATGAGCAAATTTGGAATCTGTCGTATTTGCTTCCGTGAGTTGGCTTATAAAGGACAAATACCAGGCGTTAGAAAATCAAGCTGGTAGAAGGAAGGAGGATATTTATGGCTGTTGTTACAGATACCATTGCAGATATGTTGACCAGAATTCGTAATGCAAATCAAATGCGTTATAAAGAAGTGGTTGTACCTTGTTCAAACATTAAAAAAGAAATTGCGCGAATTTTAAAAGAAGAAGGATTTATTGTAGATTATAAAATTGAAAAAAATGATGTTCAAGGAAATATTATTTTGACCTTGAAATATGGTGATAAGAAAGAAAGAGTTATTACCGGATTAAAAAGAATTTCTAAACCAGGATTAAGAGTTTATGCTAAGAATAATGAAATTCCTAAGGTATTAAATGGATTGGGAATTGCTATTATTTCAACTTCTCAAGGAATTATGACGGATAAAGAAGCTCGTAAATTAAATATTGGTGGCGAAGTTTTAGCTTATATATGGTAAATAAGGAGGTGTTTTAAATGAGCCGTATTGGAAATCGTAAAATTGAAGTTCCCGCAGGAGTAACCGTTACGGTTAATGATGGAATGGTAACAGTTACTGGCCCAAAGGGAAGCTTGACTCAGAAAATGTTAAAAGACATTTCTTTAAAACAAGAAGGAAATGAAATTACATTAGAAAGAGCTAACGAGGCAGCGAAAGCAATGCATGGAACGATGAATGCACTTCTTCATAATATGATTACAGGAGTAACCAAAGGTTATGAGAAGGGCCTTGAAATTGTTGGTGTTGGATATCGTTTTCAAGTCAGTGGTAAGAAACTAACGATTCAAGCTGGTTATTCTCATCCAGTAGTACTTGATATTCCTGAAGGACTTACGGTAGAATCACCAAGCAATACAGAGATTGTGATTAAAGGAATTAGTAAAGAAGCAGTAGGAGAGTTTGCTGCTAATGTCAGAAAAGTAAGAAAACCAGAACCATATAAGGGTAAAGGTATTCGCTATAAAGATGAACATATTCGTCGTAAGGAAGGAAAGAAAGCTGCTTAATAGTAGGAAGGAGAGAAAATTATGATTAGTAAGAAATCAAGAAATAGTATGCGTGAAGTACGTCATAGTCGTATTCGCAAAAATATGCATGGTACAAGTGCAGTACCAAGACTTAGTGTATTTCGCTCTAATACCGGAATTTATGCACAAATTATTGATGATGATAGTGCTACTACTTTGGTATCTGCTTCTTCCCTTGATAAAGATCTAGGATTAAAAAATGGATCAAATGTAGAAGCAGCAAGTAAAGTGGGAGCTAGTCTTGCTGAAAAAGCAAAGGAAGCTGGCATTACCAAAGTTATATTTGATAGAGGTGGATATCTTTATCATGGACGTGTGAAGGCGTTAGCGGATGCCGCACGTGAAAATGGATTAGAGTTCTAAGGAGGGTATTTATGCAAAAACAAACAAACGATACCAGGAACAAAGAATTTGAAGAAGTGGTTGTTGAAGTCAAAAGCGTTGTTAAAGTTAACAAAGGTGGACGTCAACGTCGTTTTTCAGCCGTCGTTGTTGTTGGAGATCGGAAAGGAAGAGTTGGCTTAGGTACAGGAAAAGCTGCAGAAGTACCTGATGCTATTAAAAAGGCAATTCAAGATGCCACGAAAAATGTGATTACAATTTCATTAGTTGATGGAAGAACCATTGCTCATGAAGCAATTGGTCGAAGTGGAGCTGCTCGTGTTATGTTAAAACCAGCGAAAGAAGGTACTGGTATTATTGCAGGAGGTAGTGTTCGGGCTGTATTAGAGCTTGCTGGTGTTCGTGATATCGTATCAAAAGCATTAGGAGCTCGTACAAAGTTAAATATGGCGGAAGCTGCACTTGCAGGACTTAAGAGTATTAAAACACCAGAAGAGGTTGCAAAGCTTCGTGGAAAAAGTGTAGAGGAGATTTTAGGATAATGAAATTACATGAATTAGAAAAAAATCTTGGGGCAACACATCGTAAAAAAATCGTAGGACGTGGTAGAGGAAGCGGACTAGGAAAAACCTCAGGACGTGGAGAAAAAGGACAAAAAGCACGTAGTGGCGGAAGCGTTAATCCCGTATTTGAAGGTGGACAATTACCTTTATATCGGCGCTTACCAAAACGTGGATTTAGTAATCACAGATTTAAAGTAGAATATGCAGTAATTAATGTAGCGGATCTTAATGCTTTTGATGATGGTGCGGTAGTAACACCAGCACTATTAAAAGAAAAAGGTATTGTTAAAAAACAGTTAGCTGGTATTAAAGTATTAGGAGAAGGAACATTAGAGAAGAAACTTACCATTCAAGCACATAAGTTTTCAAAGTCAGCATTAGATAAAATTAGTAAATCGGGAAGCAAAGCAGAGGTGATCTAAGATGTTTGCTACGTTAAAGCAAATTTTTAGGCCTACCAATCGAGACTTAAGAAAAAGGATTTTATTCACTCTTGCTGCTTTAGCGGTTTTCATTATTGGTACGACCATTCAAGTTCCAGGTACTCAGAGTATTACAAGCAATTTAGGATTTTTAGAGCTTATTAACTCTATGGGTGGAGGAGCTCTTCAAAATTTTTCTATTTTTGCTCTTGGGGTTATGCCTTATATTACAGCTACTATTTTGATGCAATTATTACAGGAAGTGATTCCTCAACTACAAGAATGGAGTAAGCAAGGACATGTTGGAAGACAGAAAATCAATCAAATTTCACGATATTTAGGAATTTTATTCGCTTTTATTGAGGGTTATGCTTTTTCCTTTATGTTCTTAGGAAAGACAGCTACTGCTTCGGAATATTTATATATTTCCTTAGTATTAACGGCTGGAACGGCTTTTCTATTATGGTTAGGTGATCAAATCACGCAAAAAGGAATTGGAAATGGTCTTAGTTTGATCATTATGGCTGGTATTGTGGCTACACTACCGCAAATGTTTATCGATGCTTTTAATGGTCTTGTCGTATTTGATGGAACAACGCAACAGATTGCTTTTGGTATTGTCAAATTTATTCTCTTTGCGATTGTTTACTTTGCGATTATTGTGGGAGTTGTCTTTGTTCAAGAAGCAGAGCGAAAGATTCCGATTCAATATGCAAATAAATCATCAAGTTTTGGAAATCAAGCAGCTTCATTTGTCCCAATTAAACTTAACAGTGCGAATGTAGTACCGGTTATTTTTGCTTCTAGTTTATTGGCAATTCCTGGTATTATTGCACAAGTAATTAATAAGGAAGGCTTTACCTTATTTGTACAAAAATATTTAACTTATACTACACCTGTTGGTTTCTTAATTTATGTTATTCTTATCTTCTTATTTGGATTCATTTATACTTATATGATTTTCAAACCGGAAGAGTTTGCTAAGAATTTACAGGAGAGTGGAGGATATATTCCTGGTATTCGTCCAGGGCAGGAAACAAGAAAATACTTTACGAAAGTATTAACTAGAGTTACTTTCTTAGGGTCAGCATTCTTGTGTATCATTGTAGCGCTTCCAATTGTCTTCTCAAATTTAACTAGTTTACCAACTAGTGTTAGTATTGGTGGAACAGGACTTTTAATTGTTGTAGGAGTGGCACTTGAAACTTATAAGCAATTGGAAGGCAGTTTGTTATCTAGAAATTATACAAAGGGGTATCAAAGACGATGAAAAATATTATCTTTATTGCCCCTCCGGCGGCGGGCAAAGGAACGCAAAGTTCTTTAATTGAAAAAGAATATCACATGCCTCATATTTCAACAGGAGATATTCTAAGAGAAGTTTCGCAAGAAGATAGTGAAGTTGGAAGTTATATCTTAGAAGTACTATCACAAGGGGGGCTTGTAAAAGATGATATCATGTATCAACTTTTAGAAGAAAGATTAAAGAAAGAAGATTGTAGGAATGGTTATGTCTTAGATGGGTTTCCAAGGAATGTAGAACAAGCGATGAAATATGATGAAATGTTAAAAAAATTACATCAAGAGCTTGGTTATGTTATTGTTTTAGATATTGATGAGAAAACCTTAGAAAAACGCGTAACAGGTAGAAGAATCTGTGATGCGTGTGGGGCGGTTTATAATATCAATACCGAAAAGGAACAACCTAAGGAAGAGTCTATTTGTGATGTTTGTGGAGGTCGTTTAAAACAAAGAAACGATGATAATATTGAATCTTTCCGCAATCGCTATCAGATTTATTTGGAAAAGATGCAACCATTACTTGACTATTATAAGAAAAAAGGTATATTATATGTAATCGATGGAAGGGGTTCTGTCGAAGAAATATTTCAAAAAATAAAGAAAGTTTTGATGAAAGGATAGCGTTGGTAGATGATTACAATAAAAAGTAAAAGAGAAATTGAATTGCTAAAAGAAGCAGGTCATATTGTCTTTTTGACTCATCAATATTTAAAGCCTTTCATCAAAGCTGGAATCACAACAAAGGAACTTGATAAACTTGCAGAAGACTTTATCATTAGTCATGATGCTACTCCTTCTTTTAAAGGTTATGAAGGATTTCCTAGTACTCTTTGTATTAGTATTAATGAAGAGATAGTGCATGGATTTCCTAGCAATCGAAAGCTTAAAAATGGTGATGTTGTTTCAATCGATATAGGGGCTTGTTATAAAGGTTATCATGGTGATTCAGCTTGGACTTATGCTGTAGGAAAAGTTGATCCGGATAAGGCATATTTAATGGAACATACAGAAAAAGCATTATACGAAGGGATCAAACAAGTAAAACCTGGTAACCATATTGGAGACATTGCTCATGCGATTGAAGAATATGCTAAACTTCATCATTTGGGTGTTGTAAAAGAATTAGTAGGCCATGGGGTTGGTACTTCGGTTCATGAAGATCCAGAAGTTCCAAATTATGGTGAAAAAGGGACGGGTCCAAGATTAAGACCGGGAATGGTGATTGCGATTGAACCGATGCTTACTTTGGGAAGTCCTGAAGTCTATGTAGCGGATAATGATTTGACCGTGATAAGTGAAGATGGATCTTGTGCTGCTCATTATGAACATACGGTAGCAGTTACAGAAGATGGAGTCTTGATTTTAACAGGAGAGTGAGAAAATGGCGAAAGATGATGTTATTGAAGTAGAAGGAAAAGTTCTAGAAATTATACCTGGTGGTAAGTTCAAAGTCCAACTAGAAAATGGACACATTGTGGAAGCTCACGTTTCTGGTAAAATACGAATGAATTACATTCGCATCTTACCGGGAGATACCGTAATGCTAGAACTATCACCTTATGATTTAACACGTGGGCGTATTACCTATCGTAAATAAATAGGAGGGATAAAAATGAAAGTAAAAGCAAGTGTAAAACCAATTTGCCCAAAATGCAAAGTTGTCAAAAGAAAAGGAAAAATTCACATTATTTGTGAAAATCCAAAGCATAAGCAAAGACAAGGTTAAGAAGGAGGATATAAGAAATGGCACGTATTAAAGGTGTAGATATTCCAAATGATAAACATATTGTAATCGCACTTACGTATATTTATGGTATTGGAAGACAGTTAGCAAAAACGATTTGTCGTGATGCAAAAGTAGAGCCAACGAAAAAGGCTGGTGAGTTAACCCAAGATGAATTAATCCGTCTTCGTGATGAGATCAATAAGTATTTAACAGAAGGTGATTTACGTCGTGAAGTTAATATGAATATCAAGACGAAAATGGAAATTAATTCTTATCAAGGGACTCGTCATAAAAGAGGTTTACCAGTAAGAGGTCAAAGAACCAACCGCAATGCTCGTACTCGTAAGGGTAGAGGTAAGATTGTAGCAAACAAGAAGAAAGTATAGTAAAGGAGGAAGAATTATGGCTTATAAAACAAGAAAGAAAAAAGTAAAAAAGAATGTTCCTGAAGGAATTGCACATATTCATTCTACTTTTAACAATACAATTATTACCATTACCGATAAAGATGGTAATACTATCAGCTGGGCATCTAGTGGAGCTATTGGTTTTAAAGGTAGTAAGAAATCTACTCCATATGCAGCAGGTATGGCATCGGAGCAAGCAGGAAAGGCAGCTTATGATCTTGGTATGCGTAAAGTAGAAGTGTATGTAAAAGGATTAGGACCTGGTCGTGAAACTGCTATTCGTTCTTTACAAACTGCTGGTCTAGAAGTAACGGCTATTAATGATGTTACACCAATTCCACACAATGGATGTCGTCCACCAAAACGACCACGTGGATAATATAAAGGGAGGTTAGTAATTTGTTAGAATTTGAAAAACCAATTTATAAAATTACCGATTATGTAGAAAGTAGTTTCTATGGAAAATTTGAATTAGAGCCACTTGAAAGAGGATTTGGACGCACCATTGGGAATGCTTTACGTAGAGTGATGTTGTCAAGTCTTCCAGGAAGTGCAATTAGTGCTGTTAAAATCGAAGGAGCTCTTCATGAATTTCAAACGCTTGATGGAGTGATTGAAGATGTTACAACGATTATCCTTAATTTAAAAGGTGTTGTTGTAAAGAATCATACTGATGAAGATAAAGTGATCACTTTAAAAACAGACAAAGAAGGCCCTGTTACAGCAGGAGATATTGAATGTGATGCGGATGTTGAAATTATCAATAAGGATCATGTTATTGCCACTCTTGCTAAGGGTGGAAAATTAAATATGGAAATGATCGTTACAAACGGTCGTGGTTATGTTAAGAGTGAAGATTCTCGTCTTGGAAAAGAGGATAAGAAACCTGGCTATATCGTTATGGATTCTATTTATTCTCCAATTGAACGCGTTTCTTATGATGTAGAAAGTGCTCGGGTTGGACAAGATGAAAGTTACGATAAGCTAGTTTTAGAAGTATGGACGAACGGTTCTATTAAACCAGAAGAGTCTATTGCTCTAGCAGCTCGTATTTTAATTGAACACTTTAACTTGTTGACTAGTTTAAGCGATATTGCGGATATGAGTGGTATGATGATTGAAAAAACAGAAGATCCTAAAACCAGAGCTTTAGAAACTTCCATTGAAGATCTTGATTTTTCTGTTCGTGCTTATAACTGTTTGAAAAGAGCAGGAGTTCATACCCTACAAGATCTTGTTAACAAGAGCGAAAATGATATGATGAAAATCCGTAATTTAGGAAAGAAATCATTAAAAGAGGTATTAGATAAGATTAAAGAATTAGGTCTTACTCTAAGAGATGATGATTAAGAAGGAGGTATTAGAAAATGGCATATAGAAAATTAGGTGTTGATAACAAACATAGAAGAAGTATGTTAGCAACTCTTACAAAACAAGTAATTTTGAACGGACAAATTACTACTACTGAAACAAGAGCAAAAGAAGTTCGTAAATTTGTTGATATGATGATTACTTATGGAAAAAAAGGAACCCTTGGAGATCGTCGTCGTGCTCTTGCCTTTGTTCATAATGATAAAGTTGTTGTAAATAAAGTATTTAATGAATTAGTTCCTCGTTATCAAAATCGTAATGGAGGATATACACAGATTTTAAAACTTAATGAACGTCGTGGAGATGGATCACTTATGGTTATCTTAAAATTAGTAGAGGAAGAAGCAAAATAAGCTTCTTTTTTTCTTTTGTTCTAATAGCGAGGGTAGAAACTTTGTTAGATCGTAAAAATGAGAGACTAGTAGATTATATCAAAGTCAAGTTTTATTACATAAGTTATTAAAATAGATAATTTATGTGTATAATTTGCAAAAAAAATGCAAATATTAAAAATAAAATATAAAAAAACTATTACTTTTCTATAAAACAAAGCATATAATATTAAAGAAAAAGGAGAGAAGTTTGATGATATTAGAATTTAGTGTTGCTAATTTTTTATCATTTAAAAACAAAGTAACCTTTAGTATGCTTGCAAATGCTAGTAAAGGTCTTGAAGATAACTATACTATTATAAATGATAAAAAAGTCCTTAAAACCGCTGTTCTTTATGGTGCAAATGCGTCTGGGAAATCTAATTTATTTAAAATTTTAACGATTGTTATTTTAATGCTTAGAAGCTCAAATAAAGCGGATATCAATGCCAAACTACCCGTTGTACCATTTAAATTTGATGAGAAAACGATAAAGGAACCAAGCGAATTTGAAATTAAGTTTTATACCAATAATATAAGATATGTTTATGGCTTTAAGGCTGATACAAATCAAATTTACGAAGAATATTTATATTATTATCCGAAAGGGAGAGAAACTAAAATTTTTGATCGGACAAATGTTAATCAATATTCCTATACTCAAAAAAGTAAAAAGAAATTAAAAGATATCGAAAAGAAAAATGCAAACAATAAATTTTTCTTAGCAACTGCAACCACTTGGAACTTTGAAGAAACAAAACCAGCCTATGATTTTCTAACCTCTGGAATTGGTACTTGTTTCAATATCGAAGAACTTAAAAACATTGCTTTTGAGGCTTATGAAAAAGATAATAAAAAATTAAAAGAATTTGCACTTGATTTTTTAAAGAAAACAGATTTTAATATAGAAGATTATAAGGTTTCTAAAGTCGATTTTCCACCAGAAATATTAATGAATATACCAGATGTTTTTAAAACAGATTTACCAGAGAATCCTAAACTATTTCACGTGTTATTTAAACATAAGGGAACAGATAATTATTTAAACTTAGATGAAGAATCTTTAGGAACACAAATGATTTTTGCCTTAATTCCTTTTATTGCTGATACTCTTAATAATAAAAAAGTGCTTATCATTGATGAATTAGATAAAAGTTTACATCCGTTTTTGGTTCATTATATTGTTGAAATGTTTCATGATTCTGAAGTTAATCAGAATGGTGCACAATTGATTTTTAATACTCACGATACAAATTTATTGGATTTAAATATTTTAAGAAGAGATCAAATTTGTTTTACTGAAAAAAATAATGATAATGGAGAAAGTGATCTCTATTCATTGAGTGATTTCTCTGTTAGAAAATCAGAAAATGTAGGGAAAGGATATATGCTTGGTAGATATGGGGCGGTACCATTCATTAAAAATGATTTAAATCTATGGGAAGAAGAATAGAAATAACTCATCCAAGAAAAATTAGTAGCGATAGAGTAGGAAAACTTAGAAAACCAGAGAATAAGATCATCATTGCAGTAGAAGGTAAAAATAAAACAGAGAAATTATATTTTGATAATTTTGACGATGGTAAGAAGAGCTATTCTATAACAATTGCTAAAGGAAATGATACGGATCCTTTAAAATTAGTAAAGAGTTTATATAAAGAAATTAAGAGGTAAGATCTATCTTTGGTTGATGGTGATATGGTATTTTGTGTTTTTGATGTTGATGTTGATCCAAAGAAAAATAAGATCATTCAGGAAGCCATAATATTTGCCAATAAAAATGGGATTCAAATTATTACCTCAACCCCATGTGTTGAATTGTGGTTTCTATTACATTTTGAATATACTACCGCTCATTTATCCAATCAGGAAGTCATGAAAAGACTACATAAGTTTTATCCTAAATATGCAAAAAATATCAATATATTTCCTGATATCAATAAAAATGTTGATTTTGCTATCGAAAATGCAAAACGACTTGAAAATATCAGAAGGATAGTAAGAAAAAGATTGGTACAGTTGAAGCGAATCTAAATACGGAAATGATAAAATTGTAGAATATTTAAGAGAAAACAGTTAACAATTATATTTTTTGGTAGCTTAGAAGATTCTTTTTAAAAGGGATTTTGGACATTCTACATTTTACTAGAATTTTATTGCATTTCTTTTTTTCCTTTTGTATAATAGTACTAGATTTTAAAAGGTGCTCTTATAGTAGTAGAAAAAGTAACTTTTTAACAGAGAGTCTATGGTTGGTGGGAATAGATAAAAGTCTTTTTTGAACTTGATAAGAAGAATGCATTTCGTTTGGAGGCGTTAACTCTATGAAAGCTGCATAGTTTTTCTATGAATTAAGGTGGTACCGCGGATAAGATTCGTCCTTATGAGGATGAATCTTTTTTAGTAGAAAGGAAGATGTGAATGACTCAAGTATTAGTTTTTATTATTACCTTTTTGATTGTATTTTTTGTTTGCGAGGTTTTTATTGTAAGAAAATGTAAAAAAGATAAAAGAAGAAAGAAACCGGTAGAGGTACAGTATTTAATTGGAAAATATCACTTGGATCTTAATAAAGTAAATTATAAGCGCTTACTTAATATCATTAGTGCTGTTTCTTCTTTTGATATTTCATTGGTCGCTTTTGCGATTTCCTTTGTATCGAATTTCTTTTTGATCCTGCTGGTTGGTTTTGCTCTTGTGTTTGCTACTATTTTAATTAGTTATTCGATTGTAGGTAATATTTATAAAAAGAAAGGATGTTGTAAATAATGTATAATTTTCGTTTAATAGAGAAAAAATGGCAAAAATATTGGGAAGAAAATGGTACTTTTAAGACGGATGTCTGGGATTTTAGTAAACCAAAGTATTATGTTCTTGATATGTTTCCTTACCCTTCAGGGGTAGGTCTTCATGCTGGACATGTGGAAGGTTATACGGCTACTGATATTGTTTCCAGAATGAAGAGAATGCAAGGCTATAACGTTTTACATCCAATGGGGTATGATTCATTTGGTTTACCAGCGGAACAATATGCGGTTAACACTGGTCATCATCCAAGTAGGTTTACACAAAAGAATATTGCAACGTTTACCAAACAGTTAAAAGCCCTTGGTTTTGATTATGATTGGGATAAAATGATCGAGACAAGTGATCCGAAATTTTACAAATGGACTCAGTGGATTTTCAAAAGACTTTACTTAGATGGATATGCCAAATACATTGATATGCCTGTCAATTGGTGTGAAGAGTTAGGAACTGTTTTGTCAAATGATGAAGTAATTGATGGCAAGAGTGAACGGGGAGGTTTTCCTGTTATCCGTAAAAATATGAAGCAGTGGGTTATTGATCAAGCGGCTTTTGCTGAAGTACTATTACAAGGTTTAGAAGAAATTGATTGGCCTGAATCTACGAAAGAAATGCAACGAAATTGGATTGGTAAATCGATTGGATCGCATGTTGATTTTAAGATTCAAGGAACGAATAAGAAGTTTACGGTCTTTACGACGCGTCCTGATACTTTATTTGGAGCGACTTATTGTGTTATGGCGCCAGAGCATGTTTTAGTAGATGAGATTACAAGCGTTGAACAGAAAAGTGAAGTAGAAGCTTATAAAAAGGAGTGTGCTAAGAAAAGTGATCTTGAGCGAACAGAATTAAATAAAGAAAAAACAGGTGTTTTTACAGGGGCTTATGCGATTAATCCTGTCAATGAAAGAGCAATTCCTATTTACATTTCTGATTATGTTTTAGCAACTTATGGAACGGGTGCTATTATGGCTGTTCCAGCTCATGATGATCGTGACTTTGAATTTGCGACAAAGTTTGGAATTCCTATTATTCAAGTGTTAGAAGAAGAAACGGGTACTCCTCATGAGGGCGAAAGTAAAAAAGAGTCTATTGTAGCGATTGTTCACAATTCGAAAACGGATCAGTATTTAACAATCAATTGGAAAGAAAATGGGGGAAGACTTTTTGTTGGTGGTACTAGAAAAGAGGGCGAAGATGCGGTTACTTGTGCGCTTCGAGAAATTAAAGAAGAGACGGGTTATTGTGATTTAGAGCTTGTGTGTGAGGATTTTAAGATCAATCATCATTATTATGCTTATAATAAGAAAAAGTATTTTAATATTGAAGCGACTCCTTTGTTATTTGAGTTAAAAAGTGAAAAACGAGTACAACAAAATTTAGATGAAGATGAAAACTTTGTCGTAGAATGGGTTTCGAAAGAAGTTATTGAGAAAGAAGTGGTGGATCCTCTTCATCAAAAGTCTTTTGCGTACGTGCTTCATCCGATGGCTATGATAGGGGATGGTATTCATATCCATTCTTCGTTCTTAAATGGATTACATAAGCAAGAAGCGATTGATAAAATGTGTGCTTGGTTAGAGGAACATCATTGTGGAAAACGTCATGTCAATTATCGGATGAGAGAATGGATTTTTGCACGGCAACGTTATTGGGGGGAACCAATGCCGATTGTTTATTTGGAAGATGGTACGATTCATGTCTTAGATGATGATGAGTTGCCTCTTATTTTACCAGAGTTAGATGATTATAGAGGTCATAATGGTAAGGCTCCTTTGGAGAATGCCGTAGAGTGGAAGACTTATAATCATAATGGCTTAAAAGGGGAAAGAGAAACTTCTACGATGCCTGGTTCGGCAGGATCCAGTTGGTATTATTTACGTTATATCGATCCGCATAATGATCAAGAGCTTGCGAATGAAGAGTTATTAAAACATTGGATGCCAGTGGATCTTTATATTGGTGGTCCAGAACATGCGGTGGGACATTTGTTATATTCCCGTATTTGGAATCATTATTTATATGACAAAGGGATTTCTCCTGTGAAAGAGCCGTTCCAAAAGTTAGTTCATCAGGGTATGATTTTAGGATCAAATGGAATTAAAATGGGGAAACGTTATCCAGAATATTCGGTGGATCCTTTGGACATTGTGGAAAACTATGGAGCGGATACTCTTCGGCTATATGAGATGTTTATGGGTCCTTTAGAAGCTTCAAAGCCTTGGAGTCAACAGGGAGTTGAAGGTGCTCAAAAATTTTTGGATCGAGTTTATCGGTTGTATGTTTCCGATAAAATAGCAAGGAAAGAAAATAAGAATTTGGATAAGCTTTATCATCAAACGGTCAAGAAAGTAACCGAAGACTTTGAGGCTTTGAGCTTTAATACGGCGATAAGTCAGATGATGATTTTTATCAATGCTGTTTATAAAGAAGATATTTTCCCTTTTCAATATGCGGCTAGTTTCCTTCAATTATTGAATCCTATCGCTCCTCATATGACGGAAGAATTATGGCATGAGGTAATCGGAGAGAAAGATACTATTGCTTATAGTACTTGGCCTAGTTATGATGAGTCTTATTTAGTAGAGAAGGAAAAGACTATTGCGGTTCAAGTAAATGGTAAAGTAAGAGCGACGATTTCAGTTTGTGTTGATGATAGCGATGAAGAAATGATGGAAAAGGCGATGAAGGAAGAAAATGTTATTCGCCATATTACTGGAAAGACAATTGTAAAAACAATTGTTATTAAGGGAAAAATAGTTAATATTGTTGTAAAAGATTAGGAGAGAAAAATATGGAAAAGAAAGAAATTTTTGATTTAAAAACAAAGGCAATGGAGGGTAGAATTAATGGGGTTCTTAATTATATTCAGGAAAATCCTAAAAGTGATCCCAATGCTTTTGAAATGAATGATATATGTTTTGGTTATGCTGACCTTTTGGTAGAAGCTAAGGAATTAGGGACTGTAGCGGAAATGGATGTCGTTAAAGAAAAGTTTCAGGCTATGATGAGTTATCGGATGCCTCAATTTTTGGATCCGGAACAAGGTCTTGACTGTCATAGTTTATATGATTATTTTTCTCATTCTCTAGAAGTTATTGCTACTTCTTCTTCCCTTGGTAGTGAGGAGGAAAAACAAGGGTTGAATTCTGTTTGTGGGGTGAATTTGTATGTTCATCAGAGAATGCGTAACTTGGGTAGAGAACAATTAGATGATGTGACGATTTATGATAATTCTTCGGAATATCTAAATCTTCTTACTTTTTTAGAAAAGTATTTTACAACTTCTTCTCATAAAACAGATGTAGAAGCGGTTACAACTATGGTAGAAGAAATTAATCAAGGTTATCAAGCGACTGTTGCTAATATAAAAGCCAATAAAAAAGAAGTTCATTCTTCAAAATGAGAAGAGTTTCTTTTTTTTGACCTTTTTAATAAAATAGTATTTTTGATCAAGCGAAAAGTGATTTTCATTGTTGCGTAGATTAAACTATACGAATATAAATCTTTTAATACTTGTTCTCTTGTAGCGAAGTAATCATCTTTTATCAGTATTTGATTTTTTAAAGATAGTAATTTTAATATTTTTAAATCTTGATAGGTTGGTATTTGATATCTTTTAGTTACTTCGGAACAATTAAATAATTTGCAAGTTAAATTTTTGGTGGTACAGCCTTTTTTTGATTGATAAAGGCATCCTCTACAACAGCCATTATATTTTCCATTCTTTAATTTTCTTTGAACATAACATTGATTTTTTTCAAAACCACAGATATTTTTTCCTGATGTTATACGATCAATCTTATGGCAAGAAGTATCATAAATATAGGTAATTCTTTTTTTCCTTTGTTTGATATTTAAAGCTTCTATGATTTCTTCTAACTCTTTTTCTTGCGTATGATTTTCTAAGAGAAAAAGAGTATTTCGATAGAAAACACTCTTATAAAGGTTTAATTTCTTTAAAAATGTTTGGTAATCTTCTTTTGTTTGGATTGTGATTAATTTTTTTCTCATAATAAACATTCTTTCTATTTTTCAACAATTTTTGGGGAAAACAAATTTTATACTATTTTTGGTGATAAAATGAAAGTAAAAATATTTGATTTTGAGGATGAAGGAGACTTACAGAATGCTATGAATGGGTTTCTTGCTGATTTAGAAGGGGAAGTGGTTGATATTAAATATGAAGTCAGTTCCTTTCTCATGGGTGAAGAACAGATATACTGTTTTTCGGCGATGATTATTTATTATCCCAATTAATTATTTTTCTTGAAAGATTGTTTTTACTCCATAAAATTGTGGAAAATGTTTTTGGTAAAAGGAATAGAATTTTGGACTTATTTTATAATCATATTCTCCGATTAATTCGACGACTTCGCCACCAAATTTTTTCTTATAGAGATAAGATCCATATAAAGGACTTTCTTGATCGTTTGGTTTATTTATTTCATAAAGATTATAGTAAGTAAAGTTGTTTTCTAGGGCATAGTTTATCATATGAAAGTGAATGGTGTAGGAAGCATCAAATTTAATATATTCTTCTACCATGGCTCCTTGTAAAGCTACAATTTCTTTGCCAGTGAGAAGAAATAAATATCCTCCTAGAAAGATCGGCTTTTCTTGCTCTTTTTTTTCGAAATAAGAAATATTATTTAAAAGGCTTTTTTCTTTTTCGGTATCTTCTTTTTCTTGGGTAAGATAGGTTTGTTCTGTAATTTTATGAATTTGATAGGCTTGATTTCGTAATTCTCTTTTTTGTTTTAAACTTTGTAATTCACTTTTTAAATTTCTGATAATTTTTTGAGGGGTAATTTCAACGCTGATGATTTTACATTGTTTTTTTCCAAAAGAGTGGAAAAGATCTTGATAAAAGGTATCGGTATATTGAATAATTTTATTCTTTTTGTTTGCTTCTTGCATGAACTGTATCCATTCTTTTTGCTCTCTTTCTTCTTGTAGTTCTCTTATACTAAAGCCCATCTTTTCATTTCTTCGGATAATTTGTCTTGCTTTTGGATCCATTCCTTCAAATAGATCTTCTAGTGTTTTTTTGGCTAAATTAAGTCTTAAGAGCCATTGGGGTTGGATGGAGGAAGCTACTTTTTCAAAGCCTGCTTGTTTGATATTTTGTTCCATAAAATCATGGTTATAACCGCCTTCAATGAGATTGCCCTCATTATTTCTTGCTTGGCGGGGTAAATAAGGATCAATTTTTAATAGGATGCCTTTTTTCTTTTGAATGAATTGGATGATTTGATTCGTAAATTCTTTGACGAAATCTTCTTCGGTATAATCGATTAAAAAACCACGGGGTGCATAGAAGAAGCGCTTTTTTAATATTTTTGTTTCTTTGGCAAGTAGTAGTGTTGCTCCTAGTATTTTCCCTTTCTCTTCTAAAGCAACAAAGTATGGGTGCCAACCTTCTCCTTCTTTAAAGTTTGCAAATTCACTTGTCTGTTCAAAGCTTCCAAGGGGATGGAGTTTCGCATACTGATCGAACTCTGTTTTTGATAGTTCTATTTGTTTCATCATACCACCTCTATTCCATTTTATTATACCTTAAAACTTTTCAAGTTTTCAAGTTTGTGTTATGATTATATAGGAAAAAGGAGGAAATTCCATGGAAAAGAAGACAAAGAGACAACTACAGAAGAATTCCTTTTTAAATGGTGCCTTTATTGCTACGATGGGAATCGTGATTACAAAAGTTTTAGGAATGCTTTATGTAATTCCTTTTTATGCGATTATAGGAGAGCAGGGTGGAGCCTTATATGGTTATGCATACACCATTTATAATTTATTTCAATCTTTGTCTTGTGCGGGTATTCCGAATGCCATTAGTAAGTTGATTAGTGAGTATCAAACCTTAGGCTATTATAATGCCAAAGAGAGGGCTTTTCGCTTAGGAAAAAAGATTGCTCTTATTATGGGCTTTTTGGTATTTGTTATTCTTATTATTTTTGCACCACAAATTTCAAAAGCTATTTTAGGAGATATTACAGGTGGTAATTCCCTTAGTGATGTTACTTTTGTTATTCGGGTAATTGCTACTGCTATTTTAGTGGTACCAATTTTAAGTATTTATCGGGGTTATTTGGAAGGACATAAATTTATTACTCCAACTTCTATTTCCCAAGTTGTAGAACAAGTGGCACGAATTATTGTTATTATTTTAGGTTCTTACATGGCTTTACGAGTTTTTAATCTTTCGTTAAGGACTGCTGTTGGAATTGCTACTTTTGGGGCGACAGCAGGAGCGATTGTTGCTTATTTCTATCTTTTGGATAAAGTTCGGAAGAATAGAGCCCAACTTATGGAGAAAGAAAAAGAAGTTGATGAGCCTTATATTAGGACAAGAGAAATTCTTAAGAAGATCTTTTGGTATGCCTTACCTTTTATTATGATTGACGTTTTTAAATCTTGTTATGATTTTATTGACATGACAACACTTGTCAAGACCATGGTCAATAGCATTGGTTATACGGCTAGTCAAGCGGAAAATATTATGAGTGTGATTTCTACTTGGGGGAATAAAATCAATATGATTATTGTGTCTATTTCAACTGGTATTATTGTCAGCTTAATTCCAAACTTGACGGCTGCTTCGGTTCGAGGAGATAAAAAAGATGTTCATCATAAGATCAATCAAACTTTACAAGTATTACTATTTATTTCCGTTCCTATGACGATTGGACTATCTTTCTTAGCTACGCCAGTGTGGGATGTATTCTATGGAAATAATTCTGTTTATGGAGCAGAAATTATTCGCTACTTTGTTTTTGTAGGTTTAATTATTTCTACTTATACGGCTTTAGTATCGATTGTTCAAGTGTTGAAATATTACAAAGAAGTATTAATTTCTTTGGTGGCAGGAGTTTTAATTAAACTTCTTTGCAATGTTGCTTTTATGAAGTTATTTGCTGCTTTGGGATTTTTACCAGTTTATGGTTCTATTACCGCAACGATCTTAGGCTATGCGGTAGGTATTGTTCTCTGCCTTATTTTCTTACGTCGTAAATGTGGAGTAAGTTATATGCCAACGCTTAAGATTTTAGGTAAAATCATTTTGGCTGATGTTTTAATGGTGGCAGCGCTTATGTTGGTTCATCTTATCATTCCAATTTCTTCTAGTAGTAGATTATTAAATATTCCCCTTATTCTTGTTTATACAATAATTGGTGGAGGAGTTTACTTCTTTGTTTGTCATAAGTTTGGTTTAATTAAAGAAGTTTTAGGTGAAAGATTCTTAAATAGATTTAAAAGAAAGAGGAAATAATATGCAATTAGAACATTTAGAAGTGGAAGAATTTCGTGAATTTTTAGAAGGACATCCGTTGAGAAGTTTTATGCAGACGCCAGAAATTGGTAGAGTCCGAGAAATGAATGGATGGACAGTAGAGTATTTAGGCTTAAAAGAAAAAGGAAAGATTGTAGCGGGAACGATGTTACTTTCTAAAAAACGTCATTTTGGAAAGAAAGAGTTTTATGCTTTGCGAGGGCCTCTTTTGAATTATGAAGATCCTAAAATGGTTTCTTGTTTCTTTTCTTTGTTGAAAAAACATGTTCAAAAAAATTCTGGTTATGTGTTAAGAATTGATCCTTATTTGGTTTATCAATCACGAAATGGAGCAGGGGAAGTGGTACCGGGAGTTGATCATCGTAGTTGTGTAGAGCAATTGTTATCGCTTGGTTTTCATAAAGTGAAAGAAAAAGATCAAGAGCAGGTTTCTTTTATGTATGTTTTAGATTTAGAAGGAAAAAGTGAAGAAGAAATTCTAAAAAATATGAAGCCAAACACTCGTAATACCATTCGTAAGACTTTGAAAAATGGAATTGAGATCAAAGAGTTGACACGAGATGAGTTGACTATATTTTTAAAGATTATGGAAGAAACAGGAAAAAGAAAAGGGTTTGCGATTCGGGATCTTACTTATTATCAACATATGTATGATGTTTTCCATGATCGGGGCGAGATTAAGTATTTGGTTACTACTTTAAATTTAAAGCACCATATTGAATTGTTAGAAAAAGAAAAAGAAGAAGCAATTGCAGACAAGGAAAAATTATCAGATGCAAAATACAATGATGGCAAAAGAAAATCTTTTGATACTACCATTAAGAGTTTAGAAAAAAGAATTGCGCAAGCGCAAGAAATCTTAGAAAAAGATGGCGAAGAAATTACTTTATCTGGTTCTATGTTTGTTATGACTCAACCGGAAATTATTTATTTATCCAGTGGAAATTATGAAGAATATATGATGTATAATTCTCAATACTTAATTCAGTGGGAAATGATTAAATATGGGATTGATCATCATTATAAGCGTTATAATTTTTATGGTATTCCTAGTAGTTTTGATAAGAATGATAAAGATTATGGAATTTATGAATTTAAAACAGGCTTCAATGGTTATGTAGAACAATTAATTGGGGAATATGAAATGTGTACTTCTTTTGTTTACTATCTTATTAAACTGCTTCGTAAATTAAAATGATTTGCTATAAATCAATTTATATGGTAAAATGAATATGTAAGAAAAACTTACATAAAATATAAAAAAGAGAAACATTTTGGTTGCAAGTGAATGTCTCCTCTGATAATTTGGTTTGACACTCTTCAAATGCTAATGTTGAGTGTCTATTTTATTTTTAAGATGAGTACTAAGAAGGCCAGACTAAATAAAATCATGGGAATGAGCTTTAGGACTTCTATGATAAAAGTTTTCGTCTTCATACCGCTCCTCCTTTCTTTGGAAGGAGGTGACACTCACATCAAATGTTCCTAGGAAAATTATAACTTATAGAAGATTATAAAACGAGAAAATAAGCCATATTACGAAAGCTCGTATTAGTGATGGCTTATTTTTTTCTTATATTTTTTAATTTGTGATAAAGATTATAACTAAAGTGATAGACATGATACCAGAAAGGACTAATAATAAGATCAAACTCTCCAATGAGTTCTACTACTTGTCCTCCAAAACTTTTTTTAAATAAGTAAAGTCCTAAAAGAGGATTGTTTTCACTAAAGTCTCCTGTAATACCATAGAAATTATAAAGCTTATAATGATGATCAAGCGCATATTTTATACCTGCAAAGTGAAGGGTATAAGCGGATTGGAAATTCATTAATTCTTTTTTAGATCCTCCGTAAAGAGATAATACTTCATTTCCATAAACTAAGAAGAGAATCCCTCCTAGGACGGGTTTTCTGCCATATTTGGCTTCTTGCATTTTGGCTTTTTCTATCATTTGTTTTAAGCGTTCTACTTCTTTTTGATCGGCTTCTTGCTTTTTGTTGTATTTGGCTTCGTTCATAGGTTTTTCTTTTTTCTCAAATTGTTCTTTTCTTTTGGCAATTTCTTCTTCTAATTGTTTGATTTGTTTTTTGGTATTTTTGATTTCTTCTTCAAAATCTACTTCGGCAATTAATATTTTTAGAATACCAGCATCATGAAGACTATCCCACATATGTTCATAGTAGGATAAAGGGCGATCAATAAATTCTCTTCTTTCTCCCGTATGTTGCATGATTTCTTTAAAGATAGGGATTTCTTCTCGTTTGATTTCTCTTGTTTTTACTCCAAGACGTTCGTTCTTCCTTAAGATTTGTCTTGTCTTTGGATCCATATCCTTCATAATATCTTCGATGGTTTTGTTTTCGGTAGTGATGGTATGCATCCATCTTGGTTGTAAGGTATCCTGCATGGTATTAAAGCCAAAGTGCTTGTATCCCAAGTCTTTTAGGTTCTGGACTACTGCTTTGTTTTCCTTTCCATCTTTTACAATATCACCATTGATATCTCGTTCTTGATACATGACGTAAGGATCGATTTTGACAAAGATTGCTTTCTTTTCTTTGGCAAATTTTTTGATTCCTTCGGTGAAGGCTTTTAATAATTTTTTATCATGATAATCAATTAGAAATCCTCTTGGAGAATAAAACATTTTCTTCTTTATCAGAGGAACGGTTTTTGATAGCATTAAGGCGGCGGCGATAACTTTGTCTTTTTCTTTTAAGCCAACATAATAAGCATCCCAACCATTACCTTTTTTTAAAGCTGCCCATTCTTTGGTTTGATGGAACGTAATTTCTTCATTTTTTTTGGCAAATTCTTCAAATTCTTTTTCATTTAACTCGCTGAACTTCATTTTTTAGCTCCTTCTTTTTTCTTTTTTTAATTAGATTTCGATAGATTGGTACTAATTTTGTGAATGCAAAGTAATAGATTGGTTTGAGGACATAATCAAACTCTCCCATAAATTCGATATAGTCTCCTCCAAATTTTTTCTTAAACTCATGAAGGCCCAAGCGAGGATTTTCTTTGGATAAATCTCCAATGGTTCCAAATTGATCGTAGATTTTTAAGCCTTCGTTTTTGCAATAGGTCAAATGCTCTAGATAAGTATGATAATTGGTATAAGTATCCGTTAGAATATTGTGGTTTCCAGCATATAATACCCAAGCTTTATTACCATATTCTACAATCATGTGAGCTGAGAGAGTAATGTCATTGCCATACTCTTTTTTTATTTCTTGGTGATAGGTAATATCTTTGGTTATTTTTTCTAATTGCCGATCTAGATCTTTTAATTTATTTTTGGCACTTTTTGATAAATTTTCTTGTGGAAATTCTCTTTTTTTGGCTTCTAAGGCTTCTTTTTCTTCCTCTTCTACTTTTAACATTTCATCCATATTGACTTTTCCTAGAAAGAGAATGGCTTTATCTTTTCGATTGAATAGGCGATAAAGGGTTTCATAATAATCAAGAGGATAAGAGACAAAATCTTTTCGATCTTCAGTTAACATCATGAGGTGATAAAATTCTTTTAAATCTTTTTCGGTTCCGATTTCTACTTTGGTTTTTAACTTTAACGATTTGTTGATTCTTTGTTTTGTCGTTTTAGAAAAATGGCTTTCGATTTCTTTCATACTTTGATTGAGATCAATTCGAAATGTATATCTTGGTTGCATGGTTTCAAAGTTTTTGGTAAAGCCTAGATGACGGTAACCTAACTTTTTTAAATGCTGAAATATTTTCTGCTCTTTTTTTTCTTCTTCGATAATAGTTCCATCGTACTTTTCTCTTTGCCAGATGATATCCGGATCAATTTTCACATAGATCGCTTTGTGCTTTTTGGCAAAAGCGATAATTTTTTTGGTAAATTCCTCTAATATGCTTTCATTATGAAAATCTAAGACATATCCTCTTGGAGCATAAAAGTAACATAGTTTTAAGGGAAGTGTTTTCTTTAATAATAAAGTAGCAGCTTGGATTTCATTATTTTCATCCACTAATCCTAAAAAATAAGGCGTTAGATGACGCTTTTCTTGTGCTAACTCTCCCCAAGCGAGAGATTGCAAAAAATGACTTTTATAAGGGTTATTTCTAACAAAATCATCATATCTTTCTTTTTCTAATTCTACTAATTCCATTACTCTCATCCTTTTTCACTTCCAGTATAGTGGAGTTCTTTGGAAATGTCAATTTTAGTATGTGCTGAAAAAAAGGGAAAAATACTAGGATCTTTTGGTGATTTCTACTAAAACAGGGTAATGATCACTAAAACACTTTAGTTTTTCTTCTTTGATCACTTGATACTTTTTAACTTTAAAACAGTTCGAAAGAAAGATATGATCAATCGCTCGTTCTTTGGTATGAGTTTTAAAGGTTTTTTCCATAATGGGAACACGGCTAATGTTAAGTTTCGCTAGTTCCTTGATAAATTCCTTCATCAAGGAATTATAAATCGTCATATTAAAATCTCCTGTTAAAATAATGGGAACATTACTTTCTTTAATATATTTTAAAAGCTCTTTTAGCTGTTTTTTTCGTACTTTTTTATTTTCAAAACTAAGATGGGTATTTAAAAAGCAGATCGTTCCAAATTCTTTTGTATTTAGATAATTTATAGTTAATATTCTTGGTATCAAAGTAGGAAGAAAAGGAAGAAAAAAGGTTTGTTCTTTTATGATCTTTTGATTGGTAAGAATAGGGTTTGCTTCATTGTATTTTTTAAACAAATGGGTTTTTAAGCGAAAATCTCCTGTTACTTTATAACTTCCTTTTAAAGTTTCTTCTAATCTTTGGTAATACCAGATCGTAACTTCTTGCATGCCTAGAATATCGACCTGATATTTTTTTAGAAATTCTTTTAAAAGCAGAATGTTATCTTGTTTTTTTGTTTTACCATCATACTTTTTTAAATAGAATTTATTTTGGACATTCATGGTACCGATCATCATAATATCACTTCCTTTTTCTATCATAACAAAAAAAGAGGTTTCCCTCTACATCATATATTTGTTTCCATTGTTTCCATACCCTGTATTTTGACTGGAAAGTGGGGTGATCATGCTATTTTCTATTTGATTTAATCTTTGATCCATTCTTCTTAGTTGTCTTTCGATTCGATTCACTTGATTTTCTAGATTGTTGATTCGCTCATTCATACGAGGATTATTGTCTTGCCAAGGCATATTATTTGGTCCTGTCATAGGGGGAAACATTCCATATGGAGGCATATTATTCATCATCTTCATCGATTCCTTTCAATTTATTATATGCTTCTTTCTATAAGATGTGTTAAAATATAGGCGGGAGGAATTTATGCGGCTTAGAAATGTTAAAAATAAAGAAATAATTTTAAAAGAATGTCCTTATTTCATAGAAAATGGGGAAGACTATAGAGGAAAGTGGCAAGAAGTTTTTGGGAATAAGAATCCTATCTATCTTGAGATTGGAATGGGAAAGGGGAACTTTTTAATTCAGAATGCTCTTTTGCATAAAGATATTAACTTTATTGGAATTGAAAAGTTTGATAGTGTGTTAGCACGTGCTATTCCTAAAATACCAGAAGGACTTACGAATTTTAAAATTTTACGAATGGATGCGGTTGAAATTGAAAAAGTGTTTGATCATGAAATCAGTCATTTGTTTCTTAATTTTTCGGATCCTTGGCCCAAAGCAAGACATGCATTCCGAAGACTTACTAGTCCCTTATTTTTAAAACGCTATGATTCTATTTTCAAAAAAGAGAAAGAAATTGAAATGAAAACCGATAATGAAGCGTTATTTGTCTATTCTTTACAGACTTTAACACAAGCAGGTTATGCCCTTTTTGATCTTTCTTTTGATTATCATAAAACTCATACTAACATTATTATGAGTGAATATGAAGAACGTTTTGTAAATCAAGGAAATGTCGTCTTTTATCTTTTTGCGAAAAAAAGATGAATTTCTCCTTAATATTTGTTATAATACTATAAGAGTAGGTGAATATGTTGAAAAAAATACTAATATTAATCCTTCTCATATGTTTGGCCACAGGATGTACAAATCTTTCGAATCAAGATCTTGATGGAATTGTTTCCTCTATGTTAGAGAAAGAGAATACTCTTTATAATGTTGTCTTTGATGGCTATAAATATTATTTGCCAAAAGGATTAAAGTTTGTATCCAAAGACGATTATAATGCACATCTTTTGGATGGGAAAAACAATAGCTTTTATCTTTATGTTGATGTTTTAAGTTATTATAATAATACCAAACTAGACTATGAAGAAAATAAAGATGCTTATTATTCTAAAAAATTAGATTATAGGAATCAAGAAGGCTATTTAGAAATTACCGAGATAGGGGAAAATGGTTATTATTTTATTGAATATATGTATCATTATGGAAAAATGGAGGCGTATGTCAAGGAAGAAGATATTAAGGATGCAGTAACTTATATGAGTAGTGTTTTGTCTTCTTTAACCTTTAATCGGACGGTTTTAGAGACTTTAATTGGTAATAATATTATCGATTATAAAGAAGAAACTTATGATGTCATGAAGCCAAAAGGAAATAATGTTACGCAAGATACTTATCTTGATTATGTAGAACGTTATGATAATTATGAAGAATATGGTAATAACGATACGGATGAAGATAGTATTGATATTAATATAACCGAATAAAGAGGTGAACAAAATGAAATTATTAGATAAATTAAAAAATGCACTTTTTGAAGAAGAATATGTGGAAGTAGAAGAAAAACCGAAGGCTCCAAAAAAAGAAAAACCAATCGCTAAAAAAATAGTATTACCAGAACAGAAAAAAGAGGTAAAACAATCTTTTATAGAGGAAGAAGAAAAAGAAGAAATTATAGAAGAGCCGAAAAAGGATTTTAAATTTCCTGCTATTTTAGAGGATGATTTCATTGAAATGGAACATCCTAAGGAAGAAGAAAAGAAAGAAGAAGTAAAACTTCCTCCGAAAGAGGAAAAACAAGATATTCCCATTTATTCTTATCAAGAAGAAAAACCAAAGAAAGAATCTCATTTATATGGTGGAAAGCAAGAAATTAATTTAGATATGCCTACTTATGGTGGTAGTTATGAGAAGAAACAAGAGAAAAAAGTGTTTCATCCATCTCCTATTATTTCTCCTATTTATGGAGTGATTGAGGAAGGAGAATCAAAGGCAGAAAGTGAACCAAAACATGAGATAAGACTTACAAGTAGTTATTCTTCAAGAAAGTTAGATGTTGATGCGGTAAGGGCGAAAGCGTATGGTGATACGGATGATATTTTTGAAGAAGAATTAAAACCAAGTGAAACGAAAACAAATATGGAAAAAGAAACCGTAGAAGAAGATAATGGTTTGGAACAAGAAGATACCCTTTTAATGGATATTACGGATACTTCTCCAACTGTACCAAAAGTAACCGTTGGTGATGCAGAAGAATATTTTCAAGATTTAGGTTTAGAATATAATATAGATTACAAAGATGCTTCGCATGAAAGAGCGACAGGTAGAAGAGTAGATCTAAGAAAAGAAAAAAAGAATGAAAAACCAAAAGAAGATGGATTAGAAGATAATTTATTTGAATTAATTGATTCAATGTATGAAGAAAAGGAAGGAGAATAGAATATGGAATTTTGGCAAGAGTTTTTACCGATTGTATTATACTGCTCTTTAATTGTCTTTGTAATCATATTGATTGTACTTGCAATTAAAGCGATAGGGACATTAACGAAAGTAAATACGCTAATTGATGATGCTCAAGAGAAAATGGATAGTTTGAATGGAGTATTTCATTTAGTGGATACGGTAACAGATAAAGTCTCTTTTATTACCGATACTTTTGTATCGGGGATTGCAGGTGCAATTTCAAAATTTTTTCAAAAAAAGAAAAAGGAGGAATAAGAAAATGAGTTGTGAGAAAAAAAGTGGATTTGGTAAATTTATCGCAGGAGTTGCGATTGGTGTTGGATTAGGTGTTTTATTCGCACCAAAAAAAGGAAGTGAAACAAGAGCAGATTTGAAAAAGAAGCTTGATGATCTTGTTAATAAAATTAAAGATATTGATGCCGATGAAGTCAAAGAAGCTTTTGAAGAAAAAGTAGCAGAAATTAAAGAACAACTAGCTGACCTTGATAAAGAAAAAGTATTAAAAGTAGCGAAAGAAAAAGGGGAAGCGATTAAAAGAAAATGTCAAGATTTAGTGAATTTAGCGGTAGCGAAAGGAACACCTGTTTTAGAAAAAGCAGCAGAAGATGTTAGAGTCAAAACCATCGCTGTCATTAAAGATGTTTTAGCAAAACTAGAAAAGAAAGATGAAGCGAAAGAAGAAAAGAAATAATTTCCTAAAGAAGATTTACCAGTTTGGTGAGTCTTTTTTTGTTTTTTGGATTTTTCATTAAACTTTATAACTAAAAAACTAGGGTGTTGACACCCTAGTAAAGTATTAGATACAAAGAAAATTTTCACTCTATCATTTTATTCATACTTTCTAATATTTTTTCTTTCGAATATCTTTTCGAAGTATTACTCATTTCTAGTTCTGCTTCTTGTAATTTTTCATAAACAAGATCATCAAAAGAATTTGAGCGGACTTCAAAAGGTAATTTTTGTTCTCTTAATACTGCTTTCATAAACATATTAATTGCCGTAGAAACATTCATACCAACATTATCACAAAACTGTTCAAAATTTTTCTTATCATTTGCATCAGCTTGAACATTTAAGGTTGAGGTTTCCATGATCTTCCTCCGTTTTCATTCTATTTATATGATAATTTTATGCTATTGTCAACATATTGTGCTATATTAGCATAGCATTATATTGTATTGCTACTGTTTGTTATTTCTATTGGTTTGTTTTCTTTGATTTTTCTTAATTTTTCCAAAATATAGCGGGATTCCCAGGATAAAAACATGAAATAAATTATGAATAGCAGGAAAAGTCTTATATTAAAA